>ENA-UPTF01000054-UPTF01000054.1-marine-metagenome-genome-assembly--contig:-NODE-54-length-71180-cov-9.426508_pt1 | contig 71180 bp, 58 predicted proteins | sample MGYA00238166_ERZ767019 | MGnify/ENA primary metagenome ERZ767019 (study PRJEB28930, sample SAMN06266391) | marine metagenome | isolation source: Sea water from 250 m depth | place: Atlantic Ocean | study... | reverse complement strand
TGGCTCGGTAGCTCAGTTGGTAGAGCAGTGGACTGAAAATCCATGTGTCGCTGGTTCGATTCCGGCCCGAGCCACTTCAGAAATAAAAAACAATTATATAAAAATCATCCTCCGTTCAATATTTTATAGAACACCCTAAAGTTTTTGTCGTTTGTATTTTTACACTTTTCCCCTTTGACACAGAATTGATTGCATCCACAAGATACTCACGCTTCACTCTTTTTGGACCATCGTCAATAGCTCCTCGATATCTTAAGTCCCCATTTTTATCAAAAAGATAGACATGAGGTGTAACCATTGCCCCAAAGGCTTTTGCAAGCCTCGACCCACTATCTAATACATAAGGAAACATATATTCATATTTTTTAGCATGTTCTTTCATTGAACCAAAACTATCCACTCCATCATGCTGCTTTGCATTAGAGTTAACAGCAACAAACCCAATATCATTTTTTGAACACAACTCTGATATGGGATTATATCTGCCTTGCCAACGAATAACCCATGGACACGTGTTGCAACTAAAAACCACAAGTAATCCATTTTCTTTTTTAAATGTACTAAGCTCTGACTCGTTACCATTGATATTTTTTAATATATAGTCTGATCCAGGCATTTTACTACCTATGGAGATCTCTTCGCTCATTAAAAGTGTAAACGCAATAATGCATAATGTTAATATTCTAATCATAATATTTCTCCTTTTATTTTTAATATCGAATCTATTTTACTAATAAAATATTTTTCATCTTTTTTGCCTTGCCAAAAAGAAAGCAGGTTTAATTCTTTGTTAAAAATGCCTGTGAAGGGCAATGCGCCAGACCAAGAAGGACAAATATCATCAATAAATTCTTGGGTGTTCCCTTCTAGTTTTCTATAGTGTTGTCCCCTGACTTTTTGACTCAATAGAAAAGTTTCAACATCAGCTTCATTTTCTTCCCAGTCAGTACTTAAAAAAACTACATCTAATTTATTGATATCATATCGTTTTTTTAGTTTCACAATATATGGAAACTCCTCGATACACGGTATGCATGATGTGGACCATATGTTAAGAAGCACTAAAGATGAGACATTGTTTTCTTTGATATTATTATACAATTCAGGTACGGTGACTGCTTTAACATTTAATAAATCATTACCACACCTAATGGAAACAAGAATTAATGTGAAAATAATTATATTTTTCATCCGTTAATATTAATGAGTTAATGGCTAAATATTTTATAGAATATCTTAACTGTTATAATTATGAATAAAATATAAATCTCATTGAAATCAGGTTTGTTATTTATCAATTTTTAATTATAAAATTAAGAGTGTGTAATTCGTTAATAATATAGAAAGGAGGTGATCAGTTGTCTAATTTTAATAAAACGCTGACCTCCAAAGGATCAGCTGTGTAACACACCTAAAGGTTTGAACCTTTTAGGAGGTCAGCCGTTACTTTGTATTAAAAACCCTCATTTAATATGAGGGTTTTTAATATCTACTCAATATTTAAATATTCAAGTATCCCTCTCAAAGCGGGTAGTACTCTCTCTCCTGTCTTGTTTAACCTTTTCGTGCTTACGTGGCCAATATCAATCAGCAGGCATTTAACGCCCATTGCCTGGGAGACTTCTCTATCATGAATAGTGTCACCAACTAATAAAATATTCTCCGGCTCCAATCGAGAAGTTTTTAACCAATTAATCCCTGCTTCTATTTTACCATCTGCTTTTTCGTTCTTAATACCAATTAGCTGATTAAATAAGTGACCAATATTATGGTGATTGACCCATCTGACTAAAGAGCTCTGTTTTCCAGCAGAGAGTATCGACTGTGTAGCCCCAGATTCATTAATCATCTTAAGTACAAATTCTGCATCTTTGTGTAACTTACAATCTTTAAATCGACTTTTATAATATTCTAAAAACCCCGAGATCGGAAAATGCTCTTTCGTAAAATCAAATCCCAACTTTTCATAGTATTCTATAACAGGAAAACAAAAAACATCTCTGTAAGTTTTATTGGATACCAAAGGCATACCCCTAGATCCTAATACAACATTAATCGCCTCTATACACAGCCACCTGTCATCTAAAAGTGTACCGTTCCAGTCCCACACTATATGCTTATATTTCATTTATATATTTAATCCAAAAATTTGATATCAAAATTAGATAAATAGAAATACAACAAGTAGTGCCAATACAACAAAATAAACCCGAATTCATTAGACTATTAGAAAATAATCTAAAATCAGAACTTCCAGGTGAAAAGGCGCATGATATAATGAGGACCGGGCCAAAGCTTCCTAAAGCCACAGAATATTTAACAAAAGCTCCCGTACCCTCTGCCGTGTTGATTTTATTATTTCCTAAGCGCGATTCATTCAACTTTATACTAACACTGAGATCAAAAAATGTGGAAACACATAAAGGACAAATTTCACTTCCTGGCGGCGTTCAAGAAGGAGATGAGTCTTTAGAAGAAACTGCTTTGAGAGAAGCCAATGAAGAGATTGGAGTTTTGCCAGAGACAGTTGATATTATTGGAGAACTTTCTACAATCTATGTACCCTATTCAGGATTTAAAATTTATCCTTATGTTGGATGGACAAATTCAACCCCAAATCTAAAGGCATCTGCCGAAGAAGTAGAAAAAATCATTTTTGCGTCGATTACTGAATTATTAAATAATGATAATCAAAGAAAAAAAACCACAGTCCTCAGAGGCCTTCCAGTAACCATGCCATATTTTAATCTAAATAATGAGAAAGTATGGGGAGCCACATCGATGATTTTATCAGAGTTTAAACAGTTAATCAGCTGAAGTTTTTGTTATCTACAGGTTCACTATTAAACTAATTAGTTAATTTATCTTCTACTTTTTTCTCGATTGTTTTTATAGCTGATTCTTTCACTTTCTCACCTGTTTTTGAGACGGCATCTTTTAATATTTCTGCTGATTTTGATACTGACTGTGAAATCTCCGTAGTATTCTTCCCTGTATAATGCAAATACGCAATATATAAAACAAAAATTGATGCGGTGACAAGAACGAGCTTAATAATTTTTTTAATAAATCCATAGACAACCACAATCGCTAATATAACCGCTATTGCTAGATAAACAGGGTTAGCGGTAATTGCTTCTATTATATTTTCCATTACGTTTTATTATAATTGATTGTTTATCGAATATTCAGTTTAGAGTTCGATACATAATATTAATAGATTAGCAAGTATGAAAAAAATAGTATTAATAATATTTCTATCTATAATATCAGCCCAGGTGGAATATCCTGCAGATTCATTATTAGAATCTGAAAATATTTCATATATGAAAAAAATTTTTATTTATCCTGTTACTAGGTGGCAACGAATCTCATATAATTCTAATATTTTTAACTGTCAGTTTTATCCTAGTTGTTCAAATTATTGTACAATATCCATTAGGGATAATGGTGTTATAGCGGGCTCAATTATTGCTGCAGACAGGATTGTTAGGTGTAACCCTTCTGCGCTTTATTATCATCAAAAGATTAATGGGGTCTACAATGATGATGACGGAAGACTAATAGATTTTGTAAATCCTAAAATCTATCAAAAGAACAAAAAATCACCAGCTATTGCTGCGATTCTATCAATAGTTCCTGGGCTAGGACGTATTTACGCTGGAAGATTTTATGATGGTTTATATAGTATAATAAATTTGGCTATATCATGGAAAGCTTCTTCCATCGCAATAAAAAACAAGCAGAAAATCTTAGCCCCTGGCTTCAGTGTAACTTTCGCTGTTCTTTATGCTGCTGAGATATATGGAGGATGGAGAGCAGCAAAGTATTATCAATCGCCTCAAAAAAACAAAGCCAACGATTAATCTTTGATGGAGCCGGGTATGGGAATCGAACCCACCTACTACTGATTACGAATCAGTCGCTTGAACCAACTCAGCTAACCCGGCAATAATTAAGTTAATTTAAGAATTCACTTCGGTCTCAGAATACAAAAATTTTACTTATCTTATATTAAATAATTGTTTCTTATGATTATCTATTTGAAAAATTTTAAGCGTGCTAAATTTAGATATCAAATGAGGAAGAACAGATATCTAGATAATTATTTGAACAAATATGTTTTCTAATTGGTTTAACCAATATCTTTCTGAATTAAAATTCTAATAAAATTGAATAAAATTTGAATTCATTATCAAAAATAATTTTACTCTCGCTTTTTATCATATCAAATGTATCAGCAAATAGATTAAAACTAAAAAAAGCAGATATTTTAGAAAGTAAAAAGGTTGGTCGAGAATCAGTAAAATATCTCAAGGGTAACGTTGAATTTCAAAAAGGCCCAGTTGAACTAAAGTGCCAGTACGGCACATACAAAGAAAAAAAAGATATCGCTTATTTATTCGATGAGGTAAACCTTACCAAAGAAACACTATCACTAACATGTGACAGTATAACATTTTATTCTAAACAAGACAGAGTCGAAAGCACAGGAAATCCTAAAGTCAAAGACTTAGACTATAGTCTAAACTCTGATACTTTAATCTACTTTACTGAGATAGATAGTGGGGTAGCACTTGGGCAGGTAGAATTGTTTCAAAATAATCAAAAAATTAGGGCGAATAGAATAGAATACATTAAAAGACCAGGGTCAAACGTTGTATCCTATACCGCTATCGGGAATGTAATTATTGAGGACTCTCTTAGAACGGCCACATGTGGTATGGCCATATATGACCATACTAATGAAAAAACTTATCTAGAAATAAAACCAAAAATACTAGATGAAAAACGTGCTCTTTATGGAAAAAAGATTATTATGAGCTATGACGAAAAGAAATTAAAACAAATATATATTCCCAAAAATGCCCAAGCGTCAACAGCTTCGGAGGGGTACCAGTACAACAAAAAAGATACCACTAAAGCCAGATTAAAATTGCAATTTAATGATGACATGACGAGCACAAGTTTGGAAGGGTTTTTTGATAATGGCACACTGGATTCACTTAGGCTAAGTGGTATGGCCACCACTATCTATCACATTTTTGAGGATTCATTATACAAAGGAAAAAATGTGACATCAGGCGATACAATCATAATGAGTTTTACAGAAAAAGAGCTAAACAATATTTTAGTAAATGGTGGCTCACAGGGTAAATATATTCCTGATACAGTATCAAGTGATATTGAATATCCTCTAATATATTCTGCGGAAAAAATAGATTATCATTTGAAAACAGAAGAAACCGAACTCATCGGAAACGCAAAAGCGCATCATGATAATACAGACCTAGAGGCTGGATACATAAAAGTTGATTGGCCAACAAAAATGCTTAATGCACACCCTAGAAGTATGGCAGACTCTATCTATAAAACAATTAAGCCTAGCATTACTGAAAAAGGCCGCGATCCAATGGTGGGCAAAGAAATGATCTATAATCTAGATACTAAAAGAGGAAAAATTATTTATGGAAAAACAAAAGCGGAAGACGGTTACTATAAGGGTAAAGAAATTAGAAACGAGAGTGATGATATTATTTATATAAAGAATTCAGTGTTCACTACATGCGATCTTGATACACCACATTTTCATTTTGAATCAAATAAAATGAAAATAATTCAAAATGATGTTGTAATCGCTAAACCAATTGTGTTAAAGCTAGCTGAGATTCCAGTTGCCGGCGTTCCACTAGCAATTTTCCCTCACCAGGGAGGAAGAAGACACTCAGGCTGGATAATGCCAGCCTATGGAGAAAGCCGATCTAGGGGGCAATATATAGATGGGCTAGGTTACTATTGGGCACCTAACGAGTACTGGGACTCAAAATTCACAATGAGTTTTGGTGATCGACAAGGTGCAGTATTAAACATAAAAAATCAATACAGAGTACGATACAAATTCAGTGGAAGTTTCTACATCAGAAACCAACAATTTTTATCAGGCAGCAAAGATATAATTTCTCTCAAAGAAAATAGAAATAGCAATTTTATGTTTCGATGGAATCATGCTCAGGTTTTAAGAAATAATCAAACATTCAATGCTAATACCACTTATTCAAGTAACGGTAATTACAATAGAAAATATGGTCTTGATATAGCTCAGCGTATGGATCAAAAGGCAACATCGAATGTTACCTATACAAAAAGATGGACAAAATCAAAAAACTCAATGAGCTTTAATCTGTACTCAAATCAAGATCTTTTAGTCGATAAAAAAACTGATAGTACGAGCAACTATTATATTGCTCCGACTCAAGCAGGATCTCAGTTAAACATAATCAACAGAACACTGCCAAAAATTTCATTTAGACATGGGCAAAGCAACCTCATCCCTACAATAAATGATCAAAAACGCTGGTACAATAATATTACCTGGAATTATGGATTTTATTTTACCAATAAAGATAGAAAATATTATGAATCAGTATTTATTGATTCACTTAATAATTTTGACTGGGAACGAGATGCAGATGGTAATCCAATAGACACAGTATTTATTGATAATGGTTGGACCCATAGTGCTTCAATAAACGCTCCAACAAAATTATTTAAATATATAAATATTAATCCAAGTATAAACCTAAGATCTGCATGGGTAAATCGAACATTTGACAAGGTATGGAATGATTCAACCAATAACTTTCAAAATATTGAAACAAGAGGCTTTGCAACAAGGACTACTGGCTCTTTTTCATTAAATGCTAATACCAAATTATACGGTGTTTTTGCTTTACCTTTTGGCCCACTCAAAGTCATCAGACATGTTGCTTCTCCATCCATCGGATTCTCATGGACCCCAGATTTTTCGAAACCTATTTTCGGTCACGAATTAGGATATATTGAAACCTATAATGACCCGACCAATGGAAATGCAATTAAGCATGACCGGTTCTCTGGGACAATGGCTGGAAGCACTCCAAGTAATGAACAAAAAAATATTAATTTCTCATTGAATAATATTTTCCAAGCAAAAACCATTACAAATGAAGAGGAAAAAAAGATAGACCTTTTTAGCTGGAGAATGAGTAGTAGTTATAACTTTGCAGCTGAAAAATATAAACTTGCTAATCTTAGATCATCTATTAGATCTAAACTTTTTGGGAAACTTAATCTTGATCTATCAATGACGCATGACTTTTACGGATACGATAGAGAAACTGGAGCAAGAATCAATGAATATAGTGTAAACAAAAATGGTGTTCTATCTCCAAGATTAACAAACGCTAGACTATCCACTGGCTTTAGGTTAAGTGGAAATCGTTGGCAGAAAAATAATGAACAAAAAACAAAAGATATTGACTCTACAGAGATAAACAATGATCTCGCAGGGCCAGGATTACATAACCCAATCAAATCAATAAATAATACAATTAAAGGTGGAAATTTATGGAGTACTAACTTAAGCGTTAGCTATAGCTATAACGCTTATAATCCTTTAAACAAAAATAAGACATTTTGGGTTAATACTTCCTCAAATATTCAAGTGTCAAAATATTGGAAATTGGCTTACCGGGCACGTTTTGATATGATTAAAAAAGACTTGGTAAGTCACAATATATCTTTAAACCGAGACCTACACTGTTGGGAGCTATCACTTAACTGGACGCCGGGTGGTATAGGACAAGGAGTATATGTAAAGCTCAATGTAAAATCACCTACGCTAAAAGATTTAAAGATTGAAAAAAAAGGTGGAGTCTATTCTAAATCTCCATTTTAATCTGCTATTTGTTCTATCAACGATCTTTAAGAAATTAACACTATGATTTATCCAGAGTTAAAACATGATATGCCCGGATTGTCAGGCTGAGTATTTAGATAATATTAATGAATGCGGAGACTGCAAAGTGAACCTTATAGATGCCTGCTCGCTTGACCTTCCTATCCCTGAGATGACATGGATGCCATTACCAACACTTATTGGAAGCACATACGCGGATATGATTATTGAAATATTAAACCAGAAAAAAATCCCTCATTATGTAAAAAGTAATTGGAGCAGTTCTGTTTCAAGCACAACACGATCTGAATTAATTGATGATGTCATTAGAGTTTTTGTTCCTAAATCATATGAACAACAAGCGACAAATATAGTTTATGCTATTTCTGGAGAAAAAAAATGAACCAAATAAGAACAATAAAAGGGACTCATGATGTATTGCCAGATAATTCGAAAGACTGGCAAAGGCTAGAAAAAATAATCCATAAAAATGCTTCACTTTTTGGGTATAACGAAATAAGGACACCAATAATTGAAGAGGCTGGTTTATTCAATAGAGGGATTGGAGAAAACACAGATATTGTTTCTAAAGAAATGTACTCCTGGGTTGATAGAGATAATACCACCATTGCCTTAAGACCAGAGATGACTGCTTCTGTAGTGAGATCATTTATCCAGCATAGTCTAGGTAATCAGTCTTCACTACAAAGATTGTATTATATGGGACCCTCTTTTCGTAGAGAAAGACCTCAAAAAGGCAGACAAAGGCAGTTTCATCAGTTTGGTGTTGAGGCAATCGGAAGTAATAATCCAGAACAAGATGCCGAGGTGATAGCATTGGGCTGGCAGATTCTTTCAGAGGCAGGTATAAGTAACTTAGAGCTTAAACTATCAAGCATTGGTTCAGAGGATTGTAGAAAAAAATACAGGAATGAATTGGTAAATTTTTTAAAGCCGTACAAATCAAAGCTATCAAAAGTAAGTCAACAGCGATTAATAAATAATCCGTTACGTATTCTTGACACAAAGAATAAAGATGAGATTGATATCATTAAATCGTCACCTATAATTGAGGACTTTTACACAAAAGAAGATCGCTCACATTTTAAGCAGGTGCAGGACTATCTAAACGCAATCGAGATCCCTTTTAGCTTAGACCCATTACTAGTTCGAGGACTTGATTATTATACTCAAACTACCTTTGAGATTATATCAAATGATATTGGCGCTCAAGATGCCTTGCTTGGTGGAGGCAGATACGATGGGCTCATTAAATCGTTAGGAGGAAAGGATACGCCAGCTGTTGGTTTTGCAGCAGGTATGGAAAGAATACTGCTGGCAATATCTACAAACAAAGATAATGAAAAAACAAGGCCAATTATTTACATAGTCTGCGTTGAAAAAGATGCTCTCGGCTCTGTACAAAAAATAGCAAAAGGCTTAAGAAGCTTAGGCTATAATGTTTTATTAGAAACAATGAGAAGAAGTATGAAAGCACAAATGAGAGAGGCGAATAGATGCGATGCTAATTTTGCGGTTATAGTTGGTGAACAAGAAAATAATGAAAAAACTGTCCAAGTAAAAAATTTAAACGATGGTAACCAGGAAACAATTGATCAGAAAAACTTATTTAATCATTTCAAAAGTTTGACAATTTAATTTTTTCTATTACATTTTATACGCGCGAAGAAATAATCAATAATTTAACTACCATAATAATTATAAATATATGAGTCAAAAATCCCTAATAGTAGTAGAGTCACCATCTAAAGCAAGAACAATAGAACAATATCTTGAAGGTGAATTTGAGGTTATTGCATGTGTAGGCCATGTTAAAGATCTGCCATCTAATAAACTTGGAATAGATATTGAAAATGATTTTGAAATGACACTTGATATACTCCCAAATCGTAAAGATTTTGTTAAGGAATTAAGAAAAAAGAGTGCATCTGCAGAACGAGTGTATATTGCAAGCGATCCTGATCGCGAAGGTGAAGCAATTGCTGCACACCTCGCAAGCGAAGTTCCTGAAGAAAAGCTCGAACGAGTCGAGTTTACAGAAATTACAAAAGCAGGAGTAAAAGAAGGCATGAGCAATAGCCGAAAGCTCAATAATAATTTAATTAGTTCACAAAAAACTAGAAGAATTATTGATCGGCTTGTAGGCTATAAAGTCTCACCTGTGCTATGGGCAACACTGCAAAAAAATATGAATTTTGTTAATACTACATTATCTGCTGGAAGGGTGCAGTCGGCATGTGTAAAAATTTTGATTGAGAGAGACAGAAAAAGACAAAAGTATTTAAGGACTGAATATTTTGATCTAAAAGCAAAACTAAATAAGACTCAATCTGAGACTATGTTTGAAGCTGTACTAATTAAGGTTAATGGGAAAACGATTATATCCAGTAATGACTTTGACTCGGACACAGGTAAAATAAAAAATTCTAAATCATTAATACTAAACAAAAAAGAAGCTGAAAAACTAATCTCTAATCTTGAAAAAGGGAAATGGACAGTCAGCAGTATTAATGAAAAACCAAGAACCTCGAACCCAAAGCCTCCCTTCACAACTAGTACTTTACAACAGGAAGCAGCTCGTAAATTGCGTTTCTCTGCAAAGAATACAATGAGAGTTGCACAGCAACTATATGACAATGGTTTTATCACATATATGAGAACAGATTCTACTCATCTTTCTGAAGAGGCCTTAAATGGATCAAGGACTCTTATTTCTAAGCTTTTTGGGGATGATTATCTGCCAAAAACGCCTAACCAGTACGAGACCAATGTAAAAAACGCTCAGGAAGCGCATGAAGCAATTAGACCCGCACACAAAGTATTCTTAAGTGTCGATGATGTAAACTCAAAACTGGGTACGGAAGCTGCAAAATTGTATGAACTAATTTGGCAGAGAACAATTGCCAGCCAAATGCTGCCAGCGAAATTAAAACAAACGTCGGTAGTCATCGCTAACAAAGAAACTGAGTTTAAAGCAAGTGGCCAGATCATTGTTTTTCCAGGATACATGAAGATATATGTCGAAGGAAGAGATAATCCTGATGCTGAGCTAGCGAATAAAGAAAAAATTCTTCCTGATTTATCAGTCGATGAAAAGCTTGTTTGTTCTAGTCTTGCTGCTCAGGGTCATAAAACAAAACCCCCTGCACGATTTACAGAAGCATCTTTAGTTAAAGAAATGGAGTCTAATGGCATAGGAAGACCATCGACTTTTGCGTCCATACTTGACACAATAGTTCGAAGAGGCTATGTGGAAAAAACAAAGAGTAATCTCTCACCTACTTATTTAGGATTGGCCATTACGCAACTGTTAGAAAATCATTTTACAACTCTAGTGGATAAAAACTTTACAGCAAAAATGGAAAACGAGTTGGATGCAATATCCAGAGGGGAACTAGAGCCCCTGCCATTTATGAAAGATTTCTATTTTGGGAACAATGACTTTTCGGGGTTAGAAACGATGCTTGATGAAAAGGTGGACATAGGTAAAGCATGTACTATACCTCTTCCTGACGGATTAGATAATGATATTGAAGCAAGAATTGGAAGATTTGGGCCATATCTTCGTAAAGAAGATGATTCAAGATCGATTCCACAAGATGTATTTGTAGGAGACCTCACTAATGATATAATCGATTCACTTTTTAAAGATCAGAGAAACGATGAGTCCTTGGGTAAAGATCCAGATACAGATGAAAATATATTATTAAAAAAAGGACCATATGGTTACTACGTTCAGCTAGGAGAAACAACAAAACGTAAAGCTATTCCTAAAGGAACAGATATTGATAAGGTTGATCTTAGCTTGGCAATAAGTTTGTTATCATTACCAAGGACCGTCGGCATGCACCCTGAAACAAATACTCCAATTACAGCAGACTATGGGAGGTATGGTCCTTACCTAAAAATGGAAAAATCAAATGCGCGACTTATAGGTGATATAACTCCCTTAAATGTTACACTGGACCAAGCCGTTGAAATATTAAGTAAATCTAAAAAAGGTTCCAGCGAACTTAGAACTCTCGGGAAACATCCTGAAACCGGTGAGGATCTCATTCTAAAAGAAGGCAGGTATGGGCCATATGTTTCCGATGGGAAAGTAAATGCCGCAATAAAAGCCGATAATGACCCTGCATCTTTAACCCTGCAGGAGGCAATAACTCTAATTAACATGAAAAGAGCAGCTCCAAAAAAACCTCGTAAAAGAAAAAGAAAAAAGAAATGAATAAAACTATAGAAAAAATAGTTTCACTTTGCAAACAAAGAGGTTTTGTTTATCAAAGTTCAGAAATATATGGAGGATTTGGTGCCGTCTATGATTATGGACCACTTGGTGTAGAACTCAAGAACAATATTGCAAGCTATTGGTGGCGAGAAATGACTCAAATTCATGAAAATATTGTTGGGCTAGACAGTGGAATATTGATGCATCCAAAAATTTGGGAAGCCTCTGGGCACGTTGGTGAATTTCACGATCCACTTGTTGATTGTAAACAATGTAAGTCAAGATATCGTGCCGATGAATTATCAGATGATATAGAAAATGAAAAATGGGATAAAATAAAATGTCCAAAATGTGGAACAACTGGAATGATGACCTCTCCTCGACAGTTTAACTTAATGTTTAAGACCCAAGTCGGGCCTGTAGAAGAATCAGGCTCCACTGCATACTTAAGACCAGAAACAGCACAAGGCATCTATGTAAACTATCAATTAGTCCAAGGGTCAACCAGAATGAAAATCCCTTTTGGGATAGCACAGATCGGAAAAGCATTTCGCAATGAGATTATTGCTAGAAATTTTATTTTTCGAACCCGTGAGTTTGAGCAAATGGAAATGCAGTATTTTGTTAAGCCTGGAAATGATGATGATGCAATGAGAGAGTGGAAAGAGAAACGGGTAAATTTTTATACTGAAACTCTTGGTATAAATGAAAAAAATATCAGATTTCATGAACACGTTGAAGGAGAGCTAGCTCACTATGCAAAAGAGGCTTGGGACATAGAATATAATTTCCCTTTCGGATGGTCTGAGATTGAAGGGATTCATAATCGAACAGATTTTGATCTAGCGAGGCATGAAGAATATTCAGGGAAAAATTTAAAATACTTTGATCAAGTAGCAAATGAACGATATCTCCCATACATAATAGAAACATCTGCTGGCCTTAATAGAATGATGCTAGCAGTTCTTTCAGATGCATACTGGGAAGATACTGAAAATAACCGCACTGTAATGAAATTACATCCCAAAATTGCCCCTATTAAAGCCGTTATCTGTCCACTTGTAAAAAAAGACGGTCTCCCAGAAAAAGCAAGAGCTATCGTAGATATCTTAAGACCTCATTTTAATATTCTATTTGATCAGCAAGGCTCTATTGGAAAACGTTATTATAGGCAAGACGAAGCTGGTACACCATATGGAATCACAGTGGACCATCAGACAATGGAAGATAATACAGTTACCCTTCGCCACAGAGATACTCAAAAGCAAGATCGTATTGCAATCGATGATATTTTAAATATAATTCAGTCGAGCCTGGTTTAATCAATATTTCAGTTTTATGAAAATATATATATTGCTTCTAATTACGGTTATTAGCTCTTTATACGCTGCTTCTCCAAACCCTGTTTTTGGCGAGAATGGTATGGTTGTCTCTACAAACGTGCATGCCTCAGAAGCCGGAGTGGCTATTCTAAAAAAAGGCGGGAATGCAATAGACGCAGCAGTCGCTATTGGTTTTACACTAGCTGTTGCCTGCCCAGAAAATGGAAATTTAGGCGGTGGAGGCTTTATAATAGGAGCAACATCTGATGGCAAGGTTTTCTCTCAAGATCATCGGGAGAAAGCCCCTTCAAGATCAGATAGAGATATGTTTTTGGATAACAATGGTTCTGTTATCCCAGGTATGTCCCTTACTTCAAGAGCCTCAAGTGGCGTTCCCGGGACTGTGCATGGTCTTCTGAGTGCATGGTCTGATCATGGCTCAGGTAATATTCGCCTACAACGACTACTATCTTCAGCAATTAGACTAGCAGAAAAAGGCTTTTTATTATCCTATTATCAGGCTGAATTATTCAACAGCTATAAAGATGACTTTGCATCAAACAATGCTGCATCAAAAATCTTTATTCGAAAAGATAATAGGCCATGGAAACACGGCGATCTTTTTATACAAAAAGATCTGGCTAAGACATTAAAACGTATAGCAAAAAATGGTATAGATGGCTTTTACAAAGGACTCACAGCTGATCTAATTGTAAAAGAGATGCAAAAAAGCAATGGCCTAATCACTGCATATGATCTTGAAAAATATAGTTCTGTATATCGTGAGCCTGTGATTGGATCATTTAGAGATATTGAAATTATTTCAATGGGGCCTCCTAGTTCAGGAGGCCTTTTACTTATACATATGCTGAATGCACTCGAAAATTTTCAAATTGACACTCTGGGCTGGAACTCAGCAGGCTATGTACATCTTTTATCAGAAGTCGCTAAACACGCCTATGCTGATAGAGCTCAGCATCTTGGAGATCCAGATTATTGGAATAACCCTAGGAATATGTTTTTATCAAAAGATTATGCTAAAAAAAGAATGTCAAATATTTCTATTAAAAATATTATTCCAAGCAATAAAGTACTTCCAGGTAGCTTTAATGATAATGAAAGTACAGAGACCACACACTATTCTGTTGTAGACAAAGAGGGTAACGCGGTTGCTATTACTACTACACTGAACACGAATTTTGGTAATAAACATGTTGTAGAAGGTGCTGGATTTTTATTAAATAATGAGATGGACGATTTTTCTATCAAACCGGGTACATCTAACATCTGGGGCCTTGTTGGAGATAAAGCGAACGCAATTGAGCCTAACAAAAGACCCCTCAGTTCAATGACACCAACGATCTTAATGTATGATGGAATTCCAATCATGACGATTGGATCGCCTGGTGGATCAAAAATTATTACAACCGTTTTACAGTGCATATTAAATGTATTCGTCCATGATATGGACATAAAAGAGGCCGTGTGTGCACCTAGGTTTCATCATCAGTGGCTCCCTGCAAACACGATCTATATCGAACCGAACGGTCTGAGCAAAGATATTATCAAAAACCTAGAATCACGTGGGCATATAATTAAACTATACGATAGCGGTACTTACATGGGGGTAGCAAATGGTATTATCATATCTGATGATGGCCTATATGGCGGTGGTGATTGCAGAGATGAAACCTCTGCAATAGGTTACTAATTATTAATTTTTTCCCATTCTCTAATTCTTTTGTTCACCCAATCCACATCGGGTGTATCCACAGTTACCATCTCTGATTTATTAGCTCTTATCCAATACCAAGATCCTACTGGTATATTATTTTTATAGTTTCCACTTAGTGCGACCAAGCCATCTTTATATTTCCAAGTCCATGGACCGATTTTATTCCCTGTTTTATATTTCCCAACAATTGATTCTTGACCATCATCAAAATATTCTATGAATTCGCCATGAAAAATACCTTTTGAATAATAATGTTTATATATAATCAAGCCCGTCTCACTCCACTCAGTTTGAAGTCCGTCTTTGACTCCATCTTTCCATCTATATTCATAGTCAGGCGATCCTCCTTCTGTCCACAATTTGTCAATTCCACTTTTGACACCCTTACGATATAGTATCTCAGATTTCTTTTTTCCGTTTTCATACCTTTCAATACATTTACCATTTAATCTGTCATTTGTGTATGAAAAAGAGTAAAACAACTTTCCATTATTATACCATTCGCTCCACCTGCCTTCTTTTTTACCATTGACATATTCACCTCTTGTTTTTAGTTGCCCCTTTGAAAACCACCACTGCCACAGACTATCTTCAACAGAGTTTTTGTAATAGCCTACTTTATGCCTTTTACCATTGGTATGCCACCAAACCCACTTTCCTTCTTTTACGCCTCGATTATAATTTCCTTTCAATTCTTTAACCCCATTATTATAATAATTAAATACTTTACCAGTATAGGGGACTGAATCTTTTTCTAAATATTTGATTAGTCTGCCATCAGGATTAACCGTATCAACCAGGTCTGTAACTAGTACCTGTGCACTAATCAAAATTGGAAAAATTCCAAAAATGATAAAATACATTTTTAGCCTAGGATATTTTTTATAAGATTAATATAGACAGATGCTCCAACTAATAATGCGCGTTCATCTATGTTAAAGTGTGAACAGTGATGAGGCGTGGACAAGGTGTCTTTTTCATCTGGAGCTGAACCAATAAAGAAAAAACAGCCCGGTATATTTTGTAGATAGTAAGAGAAATCTTCACCCCCCATAGAAAGATAAGGAAATCCAGCACCTTTCCCTACCACCTGAGATGCTGAATCTAGAATATGTTTTGTAGGAAGCTTGTGGTTAATAGTTGGTGGATACCCTTCTTTATAATTAAGCACTATTTCAGAACCAAACGCTTTTGAAACGCCATCAATTATATCTTTCATTCTATTTTTAATCATAATACGATTTTTTTCGGTGTAGGCTCGAGTTGTCCCTGATAGTTTTACCTGATCAGCAATAACATTAAAGTTTTCACCTCCGCTAATTTCCCCAATTGTTACCACAGTATTTTCTAACGGATTAGTATCCCTACTAACAATAGTCTGTAACGCAGTAACCAAGTGACTGGCAACCACTATTGCGTCAATAGTGCCTTGAGGGGTAGCTCCATGCCCGCCTTTGCCTTTTACAATTATGTCAAACATATCTGCTGCCGCCATTATAGGCCCCTCTTTAACCCCAATCTCACCCAAAGGTTGATAGTTCCAAAGATGTAGTCCGTATATTTCATCTACTCCTTCAAGGCAACCATCTTCAATCATATATCTCGCTCCTCCGCCTCCTTCTTCTGCAGGTTGAAAAATAAATCTGATTTTGCCTTTTTTAATTTTTTTGTTTTTTGATAAAACATTCGCCGTGCCAAGTAATATTGCCATATGTCCATCGTGTCCACACGCATGCATAACACCTTCATTTTTTGATTTATATTCTAAATCACCTATCTCTTGAATAGGTAATGCATCCATGTCCGCTCTTAATGCAATCGTGGGACCTGCTCCAAAATCTATTTCTCCAACAATACCCGTTCCCCCAATATTTGTTTTATGAGTAATGCCAAAACTATCCAAATATTTCGAGATAGTTTCTGCGGTACGATATTCTTGGAAACTAAGCTCTGGATTTTGGTGAAAGTCTCTTCTATATGTATAAATATCATCACTTATTTTTTGAATTTCTTTATTGATATTTATTTTCATTATTTAATCTAGATTTTTTACTGTCGCTAAAAGAAGTTTTGCAAAATCCTGTCCTATTTTTTTTGCATTAACTAAAACATCTTCGTGAGTTAATATAGTATCTTTTAAACCAGCAGCAAAGTTTGTTAGAGCAGAGATAACAAGAATATTCATATTCAATTTTTTTGCATATTCAATTTCTGGTACTGTGCTCATTCCAACAGCATCGCCCCCAAGTTTACTTAAAAATTTTATTTCTGCCGGGGTTTCATATGCGGGCCCCATAGTCCAACAGTATTTACCATGCAATAATTTTATACTATTCATGGCCGCTGCCTTTTTAGCCTTTTTAATCATTATTGAATTATAGTATTCTTCTCCTTCTTTTAATATCGGCATTGAACTGCCTTCAATAAACGTGCAGTCGTAGTGCCCATTGATTATCATTAGTGTTCCAGGAACATTTTTTATATTCATACTTCCAGATGAATTTGTTATAATAATATTTTTTACACCTAATTGATTAAAAACTTTAACCGGAAGGGTGATTTTATTTAGATCAAAACCTTCGTAAAAGTGGAACCTGCCTCTGGCAAGCAAAATTTGATTGTTATCATAAAAACCTGAAACAAAATCACTATTATGACCACTTACTGTAGAAACAGGAAAGGATTCAATATCATTATAGGATATAGAAACTTTTTCATTTAACGCACCTGCTATAGAACCTAAACCAGAACCAAGAATCACACCAGTTTTTCCATTAAATCTTAGCTTTTCTTGAAGATCTTTTATTAAAACCACAGTCAGGTGCTCATCAGATTTCCACCGACCACTAATTGTCCACAACCAGCGTCAATGTCCGTACCCTTGCTCCATCGTATAGTTACCGGAAAAGGAGCCTTATTTAGTTTTTTCATAAATAGTTTTATTTGTTGTTCATCTGGTCTTTGAAATATACCATCCGTCATATTATATGGAATGACATTAAGCTTACACTTATTAATACCCCTTAAAATTGTTATTAACCTATCTGCATCACTTAAATCATCATTACAGTCTTTAATCAAAACATATTCAAAGGTTAGCCATGTGTTTGACTCTCTTGTATAATTATTTGAAACATTTAATAAATTTTTTAGTGGATTATTCTTTGTTACTGGCATGATGGAAAGCCTTTGAGCATTTGTGGTGCCATTTAGGCTAATGGCGAGTTTGAACTTTTGCCTTTCCTTTGAAAATTGTTCAATTCTTTTCACTATACCAGCTGTAGAAATAGTGATGCGTTTATAACCAAGGTTAATACCATTTGGATCATGCAATAAGTTTGCTGCTTTAATTACGTTAGTATAATTTAGAAATGGTTCTCCCATGCCCATGAAAACAACATTCGTTATAGGCCGATTTAAACTTTTACTAATCAATAAATATTGATCTACAATTTCTCCTGAATCCAAATTTTCAATAAAACCCATTTTTGCTGTCGCACAGAATTTACAGTCTAATGCACAACCTACTTGAGTTGACAAACACAAGGTAACCCTTTCCCCTTCATTCATTAGCACAGACTCAATAAGTGACCCACTTTGAGTTTTAAATAAGAATTTATTAGTTGATTGCGAGGGAGACTTTTTGGATCTAACGACGCTTAAAGGATGAATAATATATTCTTTTTCTAAGGTATTGATGAAATCTTTAGGAACATTATTCAGAGACTTAAAATCATTCACTTTATTTTTGTATACCCAGTTAAATATCTGTTCTGCTCTAAATTTTTCTACATCATAAGTTTCACAAATATTCATAAGATCATCTAAAGATTTTCCAACAAGAGATATTTTTGGTGATTTCATTTTTTAATATTAACCAATTTAATTATTAGTATTTCACTTTTCGAAATTAACTTATCAAACTAAGTTCGTGCCCGTAATTATTTAGTATAAAGAAAAAAGAAAGATAATGTCTGAAATTATAAATGACACTCAAAAACTTGAACAACTAGTTGAAGCAAAGAAAAACTTTTTTTCTGAAATCGGAAAAATTGTAATAGGGCAAAAAGTTATATTAGACCAAATGCTTATTGCTCTTTTAACTAGAGGGCACACTTTGCTAGTTGGAGTCCCTGGACTAGCAAAAACACTTCTGATTAAATCGATGGCTGAGATTTGTGACCTTAGTTTTAAAAGAATTCAGTTCACGCCTGACCTAATGCCTAGCGATATTACTGGAACAGAATTAATTGATATTGATCCCGAGACAGAAAAAAGAACATTTAGATTTTACAAAGGCCCTATTTTTGGAAATATAGTCCTTGCGGATGAAATAAACAGAACTCCTCCAAAAACACAAGCTGCACTATTAGAGGCAATGCAAGAACACAGAGTAACAGCAGGAGGCCATACGTACACGATGGATGAACCTTTTTTTGTTTTAGCAACGCAAAATCCAATCGAGCAAGAAGGGACATACCCACTTCCAGAAGCTCAGTTAGATCGATTTATGTTTCATCTGAATATTACCTACCCAACAATAGACGAAGAAGTCTCTATTGTTAATGAAACCACTGTTGGCAAAGAAAATAATGTTCAAAAAGTTTTCTCAAAGGAATCAATTATAGACTTTCAAGATCTTGTACTAAGAGTCCCTATTTCAGAAAATGTTGTCAATTATGCGGTGAGATTAAGTTCCTCAACAAGACCAAATGAAGATACTGGAAGTGAGTATGTGAAAAAATGGGTTGAATGGGGCGCTGGACCAAGGGCATCTCAATATCTTGTGCTTGGTGCGAAAGCAAAGGCATTATTGGATGGGAGACCTACTCCTAGCATAGAAGATATACAATCTCTTGCCCCAGATATTTTGCGCCATAGAATTCTTCCAAACTTTAATGCAGAGGCTGAGGGTATAAAAGTAGATGATATTATAAATCAGCTGATAAAAAATATAGAGGCTTAGTATTTCGCAATTAGCAGATAAAAGAAAATATCTACAACCAGAAATGGTGGCGATGCTTGACTCTATTTCTATGAGAGCAAAAATGGTTGTAGAAGGATATATCATTGGTCAACATCGTAGTCCATATCATGGATTTAGTGTTGAATTTGCGGAACACAGAAGCTATGAACCCGGAGATGAAGTCCGACATATTGACTGGAAACTATATGGTAAAACAAATAGACTTTATGTAAAACGTTACGAGGAAGAAACAAACCTCAGAGCATATCTAATCCTTGATACCAGTAAGTCTATGGCATACACTAGTGGCTCGGTATCAAAACTACAATATGGTAGTTATTTACTTGCAGCGCTTTCCTACCTTATGATTAGTCAGCAGGATGCAGCGGGAGTTGTACTTTTTGATGAGTCTATACGATCATTTATCCCTCCAAAGTCTACTCCGAGTCATCTAAATAGTTTACTAAATGTTTTAGATGTTGAATCACCTGGAGCTGATACAAAAATTGAGCCAGTGCTGCATGAGATGGCCGAAAGAATTAACAAAAGAGGTTTGGTTATAATTATATCTGACCTGTTTGATGACCCAAATAATATTATGAATGGACTAAAACATTTTCGTCATAGTAAACAAGAAGTGATTCTCTTTCATATCCTCGATCGTAATGAGTTAGAGTTTGACTTTAATGCCCGAACTAAATTTGTAGATATGGAATCTGGCGAAGAAATCACTACTGACCCATGGCATGTAAAAAGTGATTATAAGAATCTCATAAAAGGATTACAAAATTATTACAAAAGAGAGTGCAGATTAAATCTTATTGATTACGTCCCGTTATTTACTGATGATGGTCTCGATAAGGGTCTAAACGAGTATTTTAATAAAAGACAAAAACTAGGCTAATAAAATTAATTCTGTTCCGCGATATCTCTTTTATAACGAATGAGTTCCAACTGACGCTGATACTCCGCTGCATTTTCAAAATCAATACTCTTTACGTCCTTAATCTTTTTCTCTGCTTTTCTATACCAGCGAACTGCTAAATCTAAATCCTTAGTGAAACCATCGGTCCCATTAAAATACTTATCTCCAAGACCTTCATATGCACTAGCCATACCAAGTGCTGCCTCAAAATCATCTTCATTTAAATAATATGCCTCATCAAATGCCTTCTCTGCCTCTTCATAGTTTTCCATCTGGTTGTGGATCACACCTAGGTTAAAATAAAGATCAGCCTGAACAATTTTATCATTCTCATTTTGTATAGCATTCTTAAATACTTGGATAGATTTTTCTTTTTGATCAATATCATAATACATAGCTGCCAACTCTCTCAACGCATTACTGTTAGATGGTTCGATCTGGACAGCTTTTTGATAATAAGGAAGAACTTCTTGACTGCTGAGGTCAGATCGCAACATAATCTGACCTGCTGTGAAATTAGCATTAAAGTCTTCAGGATTTTTTTCAACGGCTGTCTTAATTAATTGAATCGCCTTTTCCTTATCATCTAGATCAAGATAGCACTTTGAAAGAGTTGTGTATGTTTGAGCATCTGTAGGGTTTATTATAGACGCATTAGTAAAGTTTTCAATCGCCTCATTCAAATACTTCTTTTTATTATCTGGGTCTTCTTGGATCTTTTTAAATTTTTCAACACCAGTGTTAAACTGCTCTGCCCAATAATATTGAGTATAATTATTTACCTGCTCTGATACTGGTAAAAAAACGGCTCGTACCTCAACTTTTTTATTTGGATCTATAGATAATGCTTTTTGCAGCATTTCCTGCATTTTTGACCAGTCACCATTTCTTGCATGTACCTCTATAGCATATACTATTGGAATCTCAGGATTGTCTGGCTCAACTGCCATGGCTTTAGGGAGCCACTCTTTCGCCTTCGACCAATCGGACTGTTGTATCGCCAATTTTGCAGTGGTGTATTCCTGGCTCGAGCAGGCAATAACCAATAAACCGAATATGGTAACTAATAAATACTTCGAATTAATTCTTAACCAATGGATCATAATAACCTCTTTTTTGAAAATACTATTTCAGAACTTAATCGGAACCAATCAAGTTGAACAAGCAATCTGTGTGCACTATCTAATAGAATTTATTCTTTCTTCTAGCTCTTCCTGTCTAATATTCAAGAGCCTGCTTACTCCAAAATCTTCAATACAGAACGATGCAAGTGCTGTCCCTCTCCGCATTGAATCATAGACTGATAATCCCTCAGCCATCCCCGATACAAATCCTCCGCCAAAAACATCCCCTGCGCCAGTTGGGTCAATTACTTTTGACACAGGATACACACCAATCGAAATCTCTTCATCTTTAGAAAAGCATCGCGCTCCTTTGCTCCCAAGCTTAACAATTATTTTTTCAGGGCCCATTGACAATACTTTATGAGCAGCGGTTATTATATCATTCGTTTTTGTTAACCCAACAAGCTCACTTTCATTAATTAACAAAATGTTAGTTTCATTGATAAGTGATCTTAATTCTTTTGCAGTTGTATTAATCCAGAGATTCATTGTGTCTGTGATAACATAAGGATTATTTGTACACTGTTTTAGCACCATAGTCTGTAGCGCAGGGTGAATATTCGCTAAAAATGACCAAGAAATAGTTGAGTCTTTTTCATCAATGATAGGCTCAAAATGTTCAAAAACACCTAGCTCAGTAAATAATGTATCTCTATCGTCTCCATTTTCATGGTATTTACCGCCCCACCTAAAAGTCGAGCCCTTCTTTGTTTCAATATTATTTATATTTATTGAGTATTTTGAAAATATATCATACCCATCTTTTGGAAAATCATTTCCAACTATTCCTACTGGAATAGCAGAACCATAAATCCCAGCCGCAATGGTAGCATAGGTCGCTGAGCCACCTAACAGATCTTCTTTTTTTCCATATTGAGTTTCAATCGTATCTAGACCAATAGAACCTAGAATAAGAATTTTATCAGAGTTTTTCATCTATAATATTTTACCTTGTTAAAATAATAACTAAAATCTAATATTAAATTTATCTTGTACGACTATGAATATCTAAAATAGATTACTCTGCTATGCCAAATAAAACATTTGCAATTATTACCGATATACACTCGAATATTTCTGCATTATCAGAAGCAATCAACATAATTAATGCTAGAGATAATATAGATCAAATAATATGTCTAGGCGATTGTTTTTCTCTTGGTCCAGAACCAGAAAAAACATTAGAAACACTAAATTCTATTGATAATTGTATATTCATCAGAGGGAATCATGACCGATATATCATTGAAAAACTTTGGGAAGAAGAGCTTCCTACTTTAGAAGGAATGGATCCATACGACCCCATCTGTAAGGCAATTGTTGAAAATGAAAAATGGACCGCAGAGAAACTAGGTAAACCGGGTATTGAGTTTATCAGAAAGATGGTTATCTCCTACAGAGATATTGTTGGATCGACATTGGTAGAATTTACTCATGCTTGGTATCAGCGCGATGATCATCCCCCTACAATTCAAGAAGCATTGAACTGGAAAAAACATGTCAGTGATTCTCACGAAGGAATATCTCAATTTTTATTTGTTCATGGACATGTACACATACCAAGAGAAGAAACAGAAAATAATCTAACTATATATTGTCAGGGCGCAACTGGTCTACCCTTTGACAAAGACCCAAGAGGCTCTGTTGCCTTTTTGACAGTAGGAGACACAATTAATTGGGAAGTGGTTCGATTTGATTACAATAAAGAACTAATTATAAAGAGTCTGGAACAACGGAAAACCCCATTTTATTTGAGTCTAAAAAACACAGTGAAATACGCTTCTATCGGCGACAATTAGACTATTTATCTAATATTTAACAATCATGATTTATTTTGACCACAGTGCTACAACACCAATACACCCAAAAGTCGTAGAAAAAATTGACTATATAAATCGAGAACATTATGCGAACCCTTCAAGTATTTACACCCAAGGAAGAAAAGCAAAATCATTAATCGAAAAAGCTAGAAACCAGGTTGCGGATGCAATTGGAGCAAAAGCAGAACAAATTTTCTTTACCAGTGGCGGGACTGAAGCCAATAACCAGGTATTATGGACCAAAGCAGAAGATAAGAAAAAACATATTATCGTATCCTCTATTGAGCACCCTGCTATATTAAAAGTATTAAAAAAGATTGAACCGTACGGCGTAACCACCTCCCTCTTGCCTGTTAATACTGATGGAACAGTAGAAATTGATTCTGTAACAAATTTAATCCATGAGGATACTGGTCTTATCAGTATAATGCTTGCAAATAATGAGGTAGGGACAATACAGCCTGTCCAAGAAATCGTTAAAATAACTAGATCATTAAATATCCCTTTCCACACTGACGCAGTTCAGGCTCTTGGAAAGATTCCAGTTGATGTAAACTCATTAGGAGTAGAATACTTAAGCTTATCAGCACACAAATTCTATGGGCCCAAAGGAATAGGTGCTTTATTTGTAAAAAGTAAAAAAATGGTAAAGTCTTTAATTGTTGGTGGAGAACAAGAGTATGGTATAAGAGGAGGCACGGAAAACATAGCCGGTATTGTTGGAATGGGATTAGCAGCAGAACTTGCCACACAAAGTCAAAAAAATTGTCACACTCAGCTAAAAGACTTAGAAAAATACTTTCTGAAGAAGCTAACTTCTAATTTTCCTGATGCAAAACGAAATGGGAGCCCCGATAATGGCTTACCTGGCTTGATAAGTATTTCTTTTCCTGGGAATAAGTCAGATATAATAATGGCAAAACTTGATAGAAAAAACATTGCTGTCTCAAATGGCTCTGCGTGTAATACTGGTAACGTAAAACCTTCAGCCGTGCTTAAGGAAATGGGGATAAAGGATGATCTTAATTTATCCACAGTGCGCATTAGTTTTGGTCAAGATAACAATAAAAAAGAAATCGATCTATTGATTTCAGCGTTAAAAGAGATTATATGAGCGATACCATAATCATTGGAATGAGCGGTGGCGTTGACAGTGCCGTTGCAGCATCGGTTCTTGTTGAAAATGGGTATAATGTTGAAGCGATCTTTATGAAAAACTGGGACGACGAGGATGAAGAATTTTGCACCGCTGCTCAAGACTACAAAGATGCACTACAAGTGTGTGAGACATTGGACATTCCTCTTAGATCTATTGATCTTACAGATGAATATTGGGATAAAGTATTCAAAATATTTTTAGAAGAATGCGAAATAGGACGGACACCAAATCCTGATATAATTTGTAACAAAGAAATAAAATTTCGTGCGTTTTTAGATTATTCTCTTGAACTAGGAGCAAAAAAAATTGCTACTGGACACTATGCACAAATAGAAACTCATGATAATATTTTTCAGCTCCTTCGTGGTAAAGATTCTAATAAAGACCAAAGCTATTTCTTATACAGGCTTGATCAATATCAAGTCTCTAAGAGTATTTTTCCTATTGGAGATCTAAACAAAGAATATGTAAGAAAAAAAGCAAATGATCTTGGTTTTTTAAATCATAATAAAAAAGACAGTACCGGTATCTGTTTTATTGGGGAGAGAAACTATAGAAATTTTTTAAAAAAATACTTCGACACTCAGCCTGGTGATATTGTGTCAGATAAAGGTGATGTTATTGGCCAACATGAGGGCCTAATGTATTACACCTATGGTCAGAGGCAGGGACTAGGTATCGGGGGCGGTTTCGGGAATCAAGAAGCACCATGGTATGTGTCAGACAAGATCATATCAGAAAATCGCTTGACTGTTGTACAAGGGCATGAACATCCAGCCTTATACCATTCTTTTCTTACTGCCTCAAACATTAATTGGATATCTGGATCTCCACCCACAAATAATAACAATATGACTGCCAAAATAAGATACAGATCTAAAGATACACCCTGCATAATAACAAAACAGTCAAATAATATTTTAGTTAAATTCACCACTCCACAATTTGCTGTAGCACCTGGCCAGTCGATAGTCTTTTACAATAATGATATTTGCATTGGAGGCGGAATAATTGAATCACGTTCAAACTGAAAAACTTAATAAAAAAAGTATTAAGTTATGTTTGGAACAAAAATACTTTTATTAAATTAAAGTCATTAATATGAAAAGAAATATCTATAACACATTGTTTTATTGCATAATTATAAATGCAGCATATTCACAATTCATTGAGGACCGCCTGCCAGACATGGTTCCAAACAATCTACATGGGCAACTAAATTATAGTAACATGTCTTTACTTGACCCTGAGCGATTTGACATTCAACAAGGTTTTTCTATGTCCATGATGTCACTGGGAAACCAATCTGTATCCGTTGCCGGTTATACAAACAATATTACCTATTGGGCCAGTGAAAATCTAAGGCTTAGTGCAAATATCTTATTGTACCAACCATCTATTAGCAGCTTCGACCATCAAGGAGCTCAAAATAACGGTCCAAGAGTTGCATTTGAGACCGGTCTTGTATATCGGCCAACAAAAAACTCTTTTCTTGAAATCAGTTTTAAAAATCTTCCTAATTATGGATTGAATAATAGGCTAAATAATAATCTTTCTGGCAGACGAATCCCCGGCAGTTTTGGACTCAGTCTTTATTAAGCGCTTTGCCAAATAATAAAAGAAAAAAGAAATCTGAAAACCTCGGAATGGCTCTAAATGCAGCCATTACTTTTGCAGGAATAATCCTTCTTGGGTTCATCTACTCGTTCTCACAAAATCAGCTTCATGATGGAGTAGAGATTAAGCCAATCAATGCAAATACTTCTTCACAACCAATACTGGCAAAAGACATCTACCTCCAAAACCCAATTGAAAATATAAAGGTTGAGGTATTAAATGGCTGCGGTGTATATGCTTTGGCTTCAAAAACAACAGAATTTCTGCGCACAAAGCAAATAGATGTTATAAACTCTGATAATGCTGACCATCACAACTACAAAAAAACTCTGATCATTCAGCGAAATGAAAAAGTCAAAAGTTTAAAAAAAATTGTAGAAACTTTCGGAGTATATCTTACAGACAGTACACGTGTTCAGATATTGCCTGATGAATCTCTTGGTGTAGACGTTACTGTTATTTTAGGTCAGGACTATACCTCATTTGCAGAATTAAATAATTATATTTCTGCTAACTATTAATTTGCCAGAGAAATCTAAAAAAGCAAATTCTTCAGCTAGCCTTGTAGACACTATCGTAGAGTGCGCTTTAGATAAAAAAGCTGAAAAATTAATAGTCTTAGAGGTAAACCATATTACCTCATTAACTGACTATTTTATTATCTGTTCAGCTAATACAGAGCCTCAGATCAAAGCAATATGCGATAGCATACGTAAAGGCACTCCTCATAAGCCTTGGCATATTGAAGGATATGAAAAATTATCATGGGTACTCTTAGATTATATTGATACAATTGTTCACGTGTTCAAGACACAAGAAAGAGACTATTACAATATAGAAAAGCTATGGGCTGACGCCCCTAAAAAGGAATACAGCGATTAACACGTTCAAAGCATATATTAGCGAGGAAATAAATCGAACTCTAAAGAGCTTAGATCTGCCGATAAAAGAGTTCAGCCTTTTACCACCAAAGCAGGATGGTTTTGGGGATTTATCAACAAACATTGCCATGCTTTTGGCCGGATCAATAAATAAAAAACCGATCGATATAGCGAATGAAATACACAAAAATCTCATAGAAAAAAACTTGGATAATATTGAAGAGATTACGGTTACGACGCCTGGATTTATAAACTTTGTGGTTAAGCCTACATTTTACCAGAATAAAATTATATCGATTATTACATATGGTGAATCATATGGAAAAGACCATGTGGGAAAAGGTAAATCAGCTAATGTTGAGTTTGTAAGTGCTAATCCGACCGGACCTTTAACAGTTGGGCACGGTAGAAATGCAGTTCTCGGTGATACGGTATCAAATATTCTAGAGTGGCATGGATATAATGTAACAAGAGAGTATTACTATAACGATGCGGGAAAACAAATGCGGGTGCTAGGAGAATCGGTCGCATCAAGATATTTTGAGTTAATCAATAAACCATTTGAGTTTCCCGAAGAAGGTTATCAAGGGGAGTACATTATTGATATTGCAAAACAGGTTATTGATCGTTTTGGGAAAAAACTTGATAAAAACGATGCAACATTTCTTTCCGAGGCTGAGAATGTAATATTTAAGCAAATAGAAGCAAGCCTAGATAAACTAGGAATCAAGTTTGATAAGTTTGCGAATGAAAAAACTTTTTACGAGTCAGGGGCTATAAAAGAATTATTAGCTCAGCTAAAAGAAAAAAAGCTGATCTATGATAAAGATGGTGCAACATGGTACAGGGCTACATCAGCAGGAGGAAAACAGGATAAGGTATACATAAAAAGCACCGGAGAGCCTACCTATCGTTTGCCAGATACAGCCTACCATAAAGATAAAATTAATAGAGGATTCGATCTAATTGTTGATGTGTTCGGTGCTGACCACGCAGACACTTATCCTGATGTATTATCTGCATTAAATGCTCTTGGATTAAATACCCATCACATTAAAATATTATTATATCAGTTTGTAACGCTTATCAGAGATGGAGAAAAGGTAAAGATGTCCACTAGAAAAGCGGACTTTGTAACCTTAGATGACCTGTTAAATGAATTAGGGATCGATATCGTGCGGTACTTTTTTATTATGAGAAGCATGAACTCACACCTTGATTTTGACCTTGATCTAGCAAAAGATCAATCAGACAACAACCCTGTCTTTTACTTACAATATGCACACGCTAGAATATGTAATATAATTAAGCATGGAGCAGATCAGGGTTTCCAGCTAACAGATAATTTTGACCCAGGCCTCCTCGATAAAGAAAATGAAGTAAAATTAATGAAGCTTATGTCAAATTTTCCTGTGACCATGCACACTGTGTTGGATACGCTAGAGCCACAGATTATTGCCAACTATCTACAGACTCTTGCTGCACAGTTTCACAAATTTTATGGAACATGTAAGGTTATTACTGAAGATAAAGGACTGACTCAATCTAGGTTAGGATTAATCCTTAGTACAAAGATTATACTTTCTACTGGGTTATCTATCTTAGGTATTAGCGCTCCGGAGAAAATGTAATCTGCTGGTTATTTTAGCAAAATCATCTTCATTCTTTTTATTTCTTTCCCTGCTGATATCTGCAAGAAATACATTCCTGAGCTCACCAAACCACCTAGATGATTATTCCCTTTCCAGATAAAACTATTTTTACCTGGTTGCTGTTTTTTATTAATAACTGAATAGATCTCTCTACCTATTATATCATATATTTTTATTGAAACATCCTCTGATTGTGGAAGGTCATAGCGAATGATCGTTTCTGCATTGAATGGATTGGGATAATTCTGATATACATCAAATTTATCCGGTAATATTACTAAACTAAGTTGTCCAGCTCCTTTACTGACCTGGTTGGCTTTTTCATCAATAAATTTATATTTCACATTAGAAATAAAATCTTCAGGAAGATCCTGGGACAGGGAAAATGTTAATGTAGAGTCTAAACCATTTTTGTCTGCAATAAGAAAACTGATGGAGTTCTGGATTGAATCAGATAAAGAATAGTTGAAAGCGCCTGTATTCAGATTATTAACGACTAAATCTTGCATAGATTGGTTAGCATTAAAAAATACTATTTCAGCACCATAAACATCGCCAGGAATAGAAAGATTAATTTTATTTTTTGATACAGTCCCCGTTAGGCCGGTATCATACGATAAATAAAGTGAGGACAGTGAATCAGTGCTATACTCATGGTAGTACCAGATCCACATTTTGCCAAAGGCTGAAAGATCTGAGAGGTTTAGTTCACCATCTGGAGAAGGAGATAAAAATGGCGGGGTTCCACTTACAGGGCCTAGATCGGTACTCGAATGAGGCCAAGCCTGGTTAAAGGCTAGAACATCTTCGACAGATAATTGATAATCATTGTTTAGATCACCCCAGAGTTTGCTCCGAAAAATTATAGTATCTGTATAGTTTAAAAGATTAAATGCGATAGCTGTGTCTAAGATCACTGTTATTGTTTCATAGCTCGGGAGCGTATCAAGTATAGAAATAGTAATGCCAGAATCTTGTTTTGTAAGCTCATAATTAACTGCTGTGTCCTGAGTCACGGTTACATTTAATCCAAATTTCAATATAGGCTTATTAAAACTAATTTGAATATCATCATCCTCTAATACCGATAAGACCTGTAAAGAATCGAACAAGGGATATATAGATTTTATATCCGGAGGTGTATTATCAAACTCGATACCATCGCTACGGATCCCAGATGAAATATTAGCCGCTGAGTCTGCAGCACGTAAATACGCAAAGTATTGTATTCCTCTAGAAAGATTTAATCCTGTGATCTGAATATTATCTAACTGGTTTGCTCTCTGCCAATCTGAAATATTAGTTGTATCATCAAGGCTCCCAATGGATGCTTCATAATAGTCAATGGACTGGTTATCTGTAAAATCACTCCACTGAACAAATAAAAGGCTAGAGTCTGCTGTATAGTCAATATCTTCACTCAAAAAACCATCCCAAACAATGCCAGGGTTAGGCGCTTCTAGATCAACAATAATTCCATTGCCCCATACTGAGTCTGATTTATTTCCTGCATTATCTTCCACCCACACGGCTCCAAAATATTTTGAGTTATTATTGAGGCTGAGTGAGGTCAATGATGACTGAGTTATTTCTGATGCTGGGCTCCAGTTTAATATATCAACGGTTCCAGAGTCAGAGCCAAGTGCAATATAAGCGGTTTTATTTCCAGATCCTGACTCCATAATAAACCATGCCAGCTGCAGTGAGTCAGCATATTTTGTATATACCTGATCTGAAACAAGAGAGCCCTCATATATATTAAATACGCTTGGAGATGTTTTATCAAAATACACCCTATCGATCAATGTATCAGACTGATTTCCAGCGGAGTCTGATGCCAACATATTCAGCAATATGGTTCCATTGTTATTTGTATCAGAAAAGGTGTAGTCATAGGAATAGTCTTGACCATTACCACTAAGAGCAATCTCATAGTCATTTAACAGTGTAGATATGGTCCTGATATTTTCATTGAATGAAATAGTTATTTCACCAACGTCATCAATCTTTGCAAGTGAATCTTCATAAACATTATTGGTAGTAAATGCTGCTGCGGTTATTCCTGGGTTCGTTTTGTCAAAAATTACTCTGCTGTTATTCGTTGTTGCCTGAATAGGCGTACCATCATTACCGGCTTGACTACCTAGATCATAAAAAGAAATTTCGAAAGATACCTCTCCCTCTGTATCAGAATCGGTCATAACATAATCACCCTGATAGTTTGTGTTTTCAACATTATACATGTCTACACTATTGCCACCAATCTTTAGACTCGAAGCAGGATCTCCATCTAGCTTTAGAGGCTCATTCACAACAAAGTAAACGGATACGCTATCATCTACCTTTGACCAGGAAGAATCCTGGTTTGAAGAAAATATTTTTACAGAAATCATCTCCGGCGGTCCAATATCAATACTGACAAAACTTTCATCAGTAGTTGTGCTATCTGTTAGTCCAATATTCCCTGGACAATCTGCAAAGTCGATTGCAAAAGATAAAAACCCTCCCACGGCTATATCAGACTCCTGTATTGTATAATTCGCCGTGTAAACTCCATTGCTCTCTGTTGCAGTAACTGTTGAACTGGAGATAACTACAGTTGTAGAGGATAAAGGTTCGTCTGCCTCAAACGTAAGTGTGGTAAGATCTCCTAAAACTGCAATCGATGAATAATTGTTATTGGATTCAATGTGTACGTTCGTGAGTAGCGGTAATGTAATATCAAATTCTACATTTGAATCATTTGTAGTAGTGATTATATCTTCGCTGATATTGCCAACTAGATCCGTAACCCGAATTAAAAATGTGATGTTTCCTTCTGCATCTTCTGCTGTTAGCTGATGGTCGATCTTATACTGGCTAGATCCAAGATCAGTGATCGAGACGGTATCACCCATTACAATAGCGAATGTAGATAATAATGACTCTAAAGAAGTAAAATTGATCGTAACAATATTTTCTGCTTTTGCAATTGCACCTGATGAACAAGAGTTGTCCGAAGTGATTGTTACAGGATCAAGCGTTGGTTTTGTCTTGTCAAAAGTAACCTCAGACGCATCTGTTGTTGTGTTCGTGCCTGTTAGTGGATTCCCCTGGACATCAATAAATGAAATATCAAACTCTATAACACCTTCTGGATCACCATTGGCCATTACATACTCTGCCTTGAACTGATTACTTCCTAAGCCTGTAATATTTGCACTCTGATCAGAAATACTCACAGTAGTATCAATCAAGATCTCACTGGTAGTAAATGAAACTGTTACCGTATCTCCCACTTTGGCTAAGGAAGTATTATCATTATTAGAAATGATCGATATAGGTGTAATGCTTGCAGGGGTCTCATCTATTAAAATTTCCGTGGTACTTTGCGATCCTTCCGTTCTGTTACCTGGGCGATCGGTCATTTCCGCTTTAACATATATGCTCTCTCCTTCTGCAAATCCGGTTAACCCTTCAATTAGTTCGCCTGTAACAGAGATCGTTTTATCTGTATTTATTTCGCTGGATAGTATTGTTGAAATAGATCCAAGAGGTTCAAAATCATTAGAGCCGACCTTACCATGAAGCTGAACCGTTCCATTCTTTAAGGTAGTGTCATTTGCGACAGGGATAATCACATCCATTCCCGTATTAGTCAAATTCCATATTCCTGCTGCCTGATTGCCACCGGTAGGAGTTAATAGGCCAACCGTAAAGTCAGTAGGCGGAGTTCTATCAAAAATTACTTTTGTGTTATTTGTTGATGCGGTAACAGGGGTTCCATCATTGCCTGCCAGATCTGAGAATTGTATCTCAAAAGCAGCTTCTCCTTCCGTATCAGAATCTGTAGGCACGTAAACAGCTCTAAACTTGTTATTTTGAAGATCTGTAACACTAGCTGTCTGACCCAGAATAGAAACACTAGGGATTAATGCCAAACTATCTAATGATATTACCTCGCTGGATGTAAATGCTATGCTAATGGCATCATCGACCTTTGCCCATGCCGTGTCTGCATTGTTTGAGGATATATTTACATATGTAAGCTCTGGAGGTGTCTTATCGTAGGTAACCTGTGAACCATCTGTAGTCAAACTAAAGCTTCCAGGATTCCCCATGTAGTCTGTAGCATCTATCACAAAATCAAGTACTCCCTCTGGCTCAGAGCCTGTCAGCGTATACTCTGCCTTAAACTGTTCGCTTCCAAGATCTGTATCCGTAGCGGCATTACTTTCTATTGAGCTTGAGGTAGAAATTATATCCTCGTCATAGGACATGGTTATCGTAACCATGTCACTTGTTTTTGCATAGGAGGAGTTTGTGTTATCTGAGGTTATACTGGCAGAGGTTGGATCATTTGCAATAAGATCTATCTCTAAACTCATGGTGCTTGTGTCACCCAATGAAAAATTACCCGACTGATCATATAACAGTGCTGAGATCAATGCTGTCTCATTATGCTGATATCCATTTACACCTGTAAAAGAGCTGGCCGCGCCAGAAATTGTTTTTGTGGTTGCTACAAAATCAGCATTCGTGATCTCTTGCAGATCATCAAACGTTTGGAAATCATTTAATCCCATTTTAGTTCTAAGCTGATAGTTTGATCCAATGATCACAGTATTATCATATACCGGAGTAGAAAAATTGATTGGAGAATTAAGAGTTACAAAAGTTGCCCCACTAAGTGTTCCATCGATATCGTTTGCTGTCATATCGCTCAGAGTAATGCCTAAAGGCTCATCTGCTCTCCAATAGCCAACCAACCCAGTTTCATTACCCTGAAGAGTAATTGACTTGTTTCCCTTGATCTGAAGACCTGTTCGGACAGTATTCCAAAGACGAACCTCATCAATTTGACCATCGAAATATTTGTTGGAGCTGGGGGAATTAAAGTATCCTATATATAAGTCTGCAACATTATCCCATTCAATATTCCCTGTCATATTTTGCTCATCCATTAAAATACCATTTCGATATAATTTTGCTTTAGAGCCATCATAGGTACCGGCCAAATGCGTCCACTGTGCTGTTGGAGCAGACGCAGCAATCATCGTTGGCCAGTCGGGTATACTATCAGTAGTTTTCAAATAAAAACACCAACCGGTTGCAAAATAAGCAATAGCAAATCCAGCATCATTAACAGCATCCATTCCATAACTAATGGCACCCTCATAGTCTTGATAGCTATTAGGTTTGACCCACAGCTCAACCGTAAACTGATCAGAAAACTGATACAAAGAATTACTGGGTATCGTTACCCTGTCATCTGATCCATCAAAAGAAATTGAATTTCCTTGAAAATAATTGAACTCAATTACCGCAGAATCTTCAGGAACACTTACTTCTAGCTCCAGGCTTGTGTTTGTACTGTTCCATTTCCCCTCAAATACGTTTCCGCCTAATGTTGTAACAGTTTCTCCAACTGAAAAAGGTGGTGGTGGTGTTCTATCAATAATCACTTTACTATTATCTGTAGTATTATTGACAGTTGCCCCATCTATTCCACCATCTAGTGATGTAAAATCTATTGAAAATGTTAGCGGACCATCATCATCGGTATCGCTAACAATATGCGTTGATGTATATGTATTACTTCCTTGGGGAGTAACAACAGTCTCACTCCCATTTACCTGAATATAAGGTGGACCAGTCAGCGTTACCTCACTGGTTAACGTAAGCGTAACCTCATCGCCTTCGATCGCAGTCTGATTGTCAGTAGCATTGTTTGATTCTATGTGCACAGATGATAGCTTAGGTAAGCTGATCACACGAATATTATCAACAAACCATCCGTCAATATAATAACTATCTGTACCATAAGCGGTCCAACGAAGTTGTAGGGTTCCTCCTTCAACATCTGTTGTAAATGATTCAGTTCGAAAATTAATTTCCACAAAACCTGCTCCGGGGCCGATCTCATATTTTAGCATCTCGACCCAGCCATTACCACCATTAGCCTCGATAGTCATTCCATTTGTATGGGCTGATGCATTGTAAAAATCTAAAGATATATCAAACTTAACTAATACAGCATCGTTATCACCGACATCTATATCCGGACTTTGCATCGATAGGCTATACCACGTTTCTGTATCATATCTTGGAAGAGGTACTGCTGGCGACCACCAAAAAACTGCTGCAGGTGGAGTAAAACCTTCTGACGTAGGTTGAGATCTGTCATCTACTCTCCAGTTAGATACTGTTTCTTCACCAGTATCAGGGTCTATATACTCATCATGGGTCCACCCATCAGGCCAAACACCATCCTCATCAAAATTCTCAGTATATAAAATATCAGCGCGCAGGAGAGCAGAAAATATAGCTATGGTCAGAAAAATATATTTATGTATCATTGTACCTTGATAGAAGCTTCTCGGGCTCCGTTTATTGGAATAATTGATTCATCATACTTAATGATCTGGCACTGGGATGTATCATACTGAACAGTACTCTCACCAGCCGATAGCGGCTTGAACCATATTTCTGCGATATGGGTTAAACTGTCAACGGCAACATCACTGGTGCTCAAGTAATAGGCATAAATATCTAGAATGCCTTGTCCAACGGTATACGTAAAAAGGGGTGTCGTCTTATTTGAGTCAGTAATACTCCCAGGACCTATCCAACCAGGAGCTAGTGAATCAACCTCTAGCATTGACGCATCAAACTCTATATTTAAGTGGGTTCCTGAAAACGATATTGTAGATGTATCAGAAAAAACGATGTACGCACCTAAGGAGATAGAGTCAGACATTGTTTTTGTCTGCTGCTTTGGAAAAAAAACTACAGAGGGAGGATATACTCCGAGTTCTTCATTCGCAGTATTATCATTCGGGTTGTCGAGCTCTTTATCATATATTGTACAGCCGAAAGAAAAAAATAGAAGAAAAAAAATGAATAAAGAAAAACGATTCAACTTTTTAGTATTAGTTAGGTTTCGGAGTGACAATATCCCATTTTTGAATTATGTCTTTTTTGGGGCGAGGGCCAACAATGTATGCGTGGATACCATTTACAACCCACAATGAGCCAGCTGTAATCCCACTATAAATCAGAGCAGAGTTATACACCTTATGCTTTTTCCACTCACTCTCAGCAAGAGCCCGGTATTTGTCAAACTCAACCTGTTCTGATGATTCTTCATAAAGCTTGGTATAAGATCTAAGTCCTTTTACAGATTTATTATAGCTTAAATAACTAACTAGAACTGCAGTAAGCAGGGTCGCCTCTAATCCAGAAAACATTACTCCAGAATTATACTCGTCTGAATAAAACTGCCCCCACCCTGGTACCATAAAAGATCTCGCCATTGCCCCTTGGGGCGTCTTATCTTGTACAATATCCTCAGGATCCTGAAATAGAATTAGCTCACGGTATTCCACCCAATCTTTATCGATCTCTTTAAATACTTCACCTATCCAAAGCTTGAGCTCATTCATTTGTCCTTTATAATAGTTAGTTATATCTACGATCCTTCTCCGAATCAAACCTCCAGACTTTGTGTTAAACATTTGTCCTTCAAGCAAAAATCTAGAACTATCATTGATTATTTGATGAAATAAAATATAGTCAACATCAAAATCTTTCCCCATAGATCGAACAAGTGGCATCCTCCCGGAAGCAGGATTTTTCAAACTGTCTAATGAGTTTAAAAAAGGAGCAGTATCATCTCCCGCTACAAAATTTTTATTGGGAAAATATTCGGATAATTGTAAATCCTTAATACTAGAATCAAATTCGTTTAGAATTAATATGGACGGGGAGTTCTTTCCACCAAACAGTAATCCAAACCAGAAAAATATAATTAAAGAAAATTTCATTGTTAATTCGTGGGGTTAGCAACTGTACCTTTATTAAGATAATATTGAAAAGTAAGCGGCTGGTCCGCTACAATAACCTGTTCATCAATAATCTCACCAAGTTTATAGACCCGAAGATGATGGTCACCCGCTTCAAGCTGCATGCGAATCAAATCCTCTGTCCAACGATGCGTATTATTTAGTTCAAAAATAAGTCCCACCTCATCCGTCTTGAATCTTACATCATAAACCGGGTTCATAAAAAAATCAAGGCTGACTGATTTTGAGGGGTTAACACTTAAATCATAGGAGATCGGAGCATAGCCTTCTTTTTGAATCTGAAAGGTATGACCACCTGCAGATATTTTTTTACCAGAAATTGGAGTACTCCCTAATATATTACCGTCTAAGCTAACCTCAACATTTTCAGGGATCGTATTGATCGAAAGGCTTACCTTAGGAGTTACCACCTTTTTTTTGGTGACTATTTTTGGTTTTATTTCTTTTTTTATCACTAAGGAGTCAACACTTGTCCTATCTGCGATCTCTGTTTTGGAAAGATCAAGGTTTTCTTCATCCAAAATATTTACACTTAAAGAATCAGTGCCAGAGCTTTCTTCTATTGTTTCTTCTACATTTGGTTTGGACCTTTTACTTTTTTCTCTTTCTTTTTTTGCTCGAAGCCTTGATATGTTTTGAGGAAATACTTGTGCACTGAATAAGATGATAAATATTAGTAGTTTAAAGAGCTTGGTCATTTTCATTCTCCTCTTTAAAAATATTTTCAAAAAATAATAGATCCGTGTCTTCTCTTTCTAGCCAACCACTCATTTTTACATTTTTCCCCGAAGACACTAAGATCTCGATTGTACCATAGTACAATCCTTTTGAGACTTGTTCTACCGCAATAGGTTCCCCCTCAGGAAGTAAAAATAATGTCATTCCACCTATATGAGGCTTATCTCTAAAGTGTACATTATTTTTGTTTGTGATATACAGGTTACCTAAATCAGCCAGATCTTGACTAGGTCCTAGACCAATATTGACAATCAAGTCTTTACTTTTTTTAAAATTGATATCTTTTCTAAATGGCGCAAAAACTAATTTTTCACCTGCAATAATTCTAAAGAACTCCTGATCCTTGAACTCTCCTGGAAGCGTTAGGGCATACTGTCCTTTCTCATTGGAGTACACTTTCTGCAAAAGTTCATCTTTTAAATAGAGAGATACATCAACCCCTGCAAGAGTACTATCTGTAAGCCTGTTTGTGACTACACCAGCAACATCTAACGGTTCTTGTACTATGTGTACCGGGTCCAGCACAATGCTACCAAAATCTATACCAAAAAATGGTACAGACAAGCTAACAAAATCAGGATGATGGGGTATTATCCTAATAAAATTATTTTTTGTATCAACACCAAGTACACCTTGAGGCAGAAAAACTTTCATCAGGTTAGTAGCCTCATTCTTAACCGTTAATAAAGGATGAACGCTGTCTCCTTTGGCAAAAACCTCAAATGTCAGTTCTTCCGGTATTAATCCTGGAAATACAATAGGGATTTCTATATCTATTTCACCATACTCATAGGTCACAGATACTAATGGCTGTCTATAATTGTAGATCACTTCAGGATATTGCGCTGGTTTCATTGATGAACAACCAGAGAAAAAAATAATTCCCCAAACATAGAATATGATATATTTATAATAATTATATTTCATAAAATTTATCTTAAATATTTTTCAAACCACTCTATATCCCATTTCAACTTAGCCATACGATGAGAATGTTTTGAAAGGCCATGCCCTTCGCCAGGATAAATAACAAGTTCTGTGTCAATCCCTAGATATACATTTAGTGCTCTGTGCAAGACAATAGAATGCTGCACCGGAACTCTCTCATCATACTCACCAACATGAATTAATGTAGGAGTAGTTACTTTATTTAGACTATACAAAGGAGAGCCTAAAGAATATTCTTTCGGCACATCCCAAGGTAAACCAGTCATATAATTTATAACATGTCCGGGCGTATCCTCAATCCCCCACTGCATTACCTGATCAATAACACCGGCACCCGAACTAGCTGCTTTAAAACGGTTATCTGCTGTGATAATACAATTAGTAAGAAATCCTCCATTGCTCCAACCCATTACACCTAATCTTTTTGGGTCAGCAATTCCTTTTTCGATCATCGCATCCACCCCCGCGAGGATATCTTCCACATCTATATCATTCTCATTCCCTATTAGATCTACCATGAATTTATCTCCATATCCAGTAGATCCTCTATAATTTGGGGATAAAGTAGCATAACCTTTAGAGGAAAGGAGCGTTCGGCCATATATCCAATATCGGAACTGATATAATGCTGCTGAAGTAGGTCCACCATGAATTATTACAACAAGCGGTAGAGGATTATCATTATTATAATCAGGTGGTAATTCTAAAATCCCTTCTACCAAATCACCATTTGCTCCTGTCCAACTGACCAATGAAATTTTGGGTTTTTTCCAATTATCAATCTGAGGATTAATATTTGTTAAACGTTTATAGCCGCCAGAAGATGAAACGGTATATATATCAGCCTGGCGGTCAGGTTTAGTAATAGAAGCAGCCATTGTATTTCCATTTTTGTTAAATGAAAAAGAATTAACTACAACGTCTCCAGGAGTTATTGTTTTGATAATTGGTTTCGATTCTTGTTTTAGATTACGGAATGAATAAACTCTTCTTCTTGCTTTTTCTTCGGCCAAAAAACAAAGTTCATTTGTATTTCCTCTCCAGTATAAATTGTTACTTATATGAATATTATCTGGACGATTTACTTTGTATAAATAAGGATCTTTTTCATTATTATAAATATATATTTCAGCAGGATAACCATCAAAAGCGACAGTAAATGCGACAGATTTTTCATCAACAGGCCAAGCCAAATTTTCTAGCCATCCATATGGAGCAGGATGCTCATTTCGCCAACCACTTTCAGTAACCATTTTCGAAGTCCCTGAACGCAAATCTAAGATTTCGACGTTTGACCAACCTTCGCCACTAAGTAAGGTTCCATCTGGCTTTGTTATTATAGCACAGTAATTACCTTTGGGAGAAATAGAAATATCAGTTATTACTTTTTTATTATCCAATATACAACTTTCCCGCCAGGTAGAAAGATTAACTGACCAAACTTTTGAAAAGGATACTACACCATGACCATATTTAAGGTTCGAAAACTCTTCTTTAAGTCCTTTCCACTCGTCAGTAACGTCCTTCTTTTTTGTCGTATAGTAGATACTATTATTAGCAAAAGACAATCTAAACATTCCAACCCCATCGGTATGTTTTGTAACCGGTATAAATTGTGTATTGTCAATACTTATCCTCCATACTTGTGATTTGTTATTATATGGCGGAGTTTTTTCACCTGACCTTTTATTTGTAGATTTGAAGTAGATCGTTTTATTGTCGTCACCCCATTGTAATTGGCTTTTATAAGATCCGTCAAAAGTTAAACGAATTGGTTCTCCCAGTTTTGTAGAGACAATCCAGATATCGCTCTCTCTACCATCTTTATCCTCATTCCATTTATATTCTGTATAAGTCAGATAAGAACCATCTGGGGAGAGCACTGGTTTACTAGTATAATTTTGGGTAAAGTAATCATCAATATCGACAACCTTACCATTATCACTACAATAAACACTTGATATAAAAACTACAATCAAGTAATAAAGTATATTTCTCATTTAATAGATTTCCTCGAACTACTTATTTTATCCGCGTAAAAAGTGAATCTAATACCATTTTACCATTGCTACGTAATGCATTATGCTCCAATGATTTTGTTTCCCAAACGTTTATATTAGCAATAACATCTGCTATCTGCATAGAATATTCTCTGTCTACATACATATCATGTGTATAAACAGCAGCAGCCACTGGAACTTTATTTTTTTTCAGATTTTTCTCACTGTATAACATAGGCCAATCATTTTTCTCAGCTAATATCTGTGCCGCACCTTTAAAAGGCTTCAATGATTGATAGATATCTAACATCCAAGGATATAGCATCTCTCCTGTTAAAAATAGCTCATCATTTTTATCTGATATAAATTCTGGATACTCATTTAGAATACGATATGCAGACCAATTTGTAGAAAACCTTTGGGCATAGCAGGCCTCATGAAGCACAGTAAAAATTGGATTTGTATCAAAGGTTTGTAATGATAGAACCCCCTTTAAAAATGAATATGATAGTTTGTTATTGATAAAAGCTTTTTCAAATAAAAAATTTAATGTTGCCATACCATCGCTAAAACCAAGATTTAGACCAAGCTGTTGAAATCTCTCTACAGATAATTGATCTCCATTTGGAAGATAAACTTTATTTTCCAGCAAATAATCTGCGATCTTTCTAGAATTGATCTTTGCCTCAGGAAAGGTTGCATAGAATAATTTATTTTTTTCGAGTACTCTATTATATGTTGCACGATAAATATCATCAGGGTGCGCATTTAATGGAGGTAATCCTCCTGTGATAAAAACCTTATCCAAGCTATCAGAATAGAAAGATAGATAATGAGTTGCACAAAATCCTCCAAAACTTTGGCCAAGAACCGACCATTTATTGTCCTTAATAAGGTTTTCTCTTATTTGTTCAGCATCTCGAACAATATTATCCGCTCTAAAAAATGTTAAATAACTTGCTATATCATTGTCATTCATGCCTAAAAACGATTCTTCTGAGATAGGAGTACTCAAGCCTGTACCTCTTTGATCTAATAATAAGACTCTATACTCTTCACTAGCTCTCTTTATCCAACCTGAATCTGTAATAGGTCTTGGAGATTCATATCCGGGGCCGCCTTGAAAAAAAATTAAATAAGGCAGGTGTTTGTTTTCATATTCTGCCCTTAAAATTTCTCTGGCAAAAATAGAGATTTTTTCTCCATTTTGATTTTCATAGTCTAAAGGAACTAGAAAATTATAATCTGTTATTATCATTTCAGAATATTTATATCTATTTACTTCCATTATATATCCATAATTAAATTTGTATTTAATCTATTAGCTGCACTATCATGCAGTTAGACAATTAATATTAAATTAATAATTATTATTACCACTTTTAATGTTTTTTCCTTTGAATAAATATGGTAGATAAAGAACAAGCACTATTAGAAAAAGTCAAAGCTTCCGATAAAAAAGCATTTAAAGAGCTTTTCTATAGCTTCCATGACACACTATTTCGTTTTGTTTTATATAAAGTCCAGGATCAAGATATTGCGGAAGATATTGCTCAAGAAACTTTTTTTAGAGTCTGGAAATCAAGGTCTAAGCTTACACCAGCCAAATCATTCTTTTCCCTGATTGCACGTATAAGCTCAAACTTATGTTACGATCATTTTCGTCATATTGAAGTTCGTCAGAGACATGAATCAACAATTCCCATAAATAAACAATCTCACTATGATAATCCAGAGTCGGAGGCCTTAGCAGATTCATTAGAAAAACAAATACAAATGATTGTAAATAATAAATTACCTGAAAAATGTCGTGAAGTTTTCATTTTGAGCCGGATAGAAGGGCTATCAAATAAAGAAATATCTGTTTCATTAGATATCAGTATCCGCACAGTAGAAAACCAGGTGTATCGGGCAATCAAAATTTTGAAAAAGAATTTGAAAAATTATTTATGAGTAAAAAAGTGATATCTATCGTTAATACCTTAGAAATATGAACAAACTAAATAATAAAGATAAAAAGCTATGGGATATATGTGCTAATAACACCCACACTCAGGCTCCATCTAAAGATGAAGTCTGGATGCGACTAGAACAGCAGATTGATATCTTAGAACAAACGGCATTTAACAATAAGCCTTTAGTAAAACCCCTAGCTATCAATTGGCAGCCAAAATTTATCTATGCTTTCTTGCTAGCTTTTCTATTATTGATGCCAACTACTATCCGTTATCTTAATACAAAAAAGATAGTTTCTGAGTTTGGGATTACAGATAAAAACATTGTTCTCTCTGATGGTACAAATATTCAGCTTAACGCTGGGAGCGCATTATCATACTCAAAAGACTATAATATCAAAAACAGAGAAGTATTTTTGGATGGTGAAGCATACTTTGATGTAACAAAAAGTCAATTTCCTTTTATTGTATCTACAGACTACGCACAGGTTACAGTATTAGGCACAAAATTTAATGTCAGGTCAAGAAGTGACGGGTTTGAAACTGGTGTCAATGAGGGCTCTGTCGAGGTTAAAAACGATAATGAATCAAAAGTCCTGGTTAAAGGTCAACGCGCACTAATCCATCCCAAAACACACTCGACTATTGAATCATCACCTACGAATGATTTTTACCCTGGCTGGTTAAATAATAAAATCGTTTGTGATAATACTTCACTAGAGACAATATGTAAAGAAATTGAACGTACGTATAATATTAAGATTTTATTTAAAGATATTTCCCAAAAGAAAATTTTAATCTCAGGTATCATTAACCTCTATCCAAATAATTTAAAATCTGTTGTGAGCAGTATTTCCTTATTGGCTCAGCGAGAGTTTAAATTAGAGGGTGATACCTACATCGTCCTATAAACAAACCCAACGCCTTTTAGCTCTTTTATTATATTTGTCTATTTCTTTGTTAAATGGACAGAGTAAATCTATTTCTTTTTCATATAATCAAATAAATCTCCAAGAAGCAATCCAGCAGTTAGTGGATAATTATCAGCTTCCTCTAATATATCCTAGCGATATAGATGATAACAAAATATCTGCTGAGTGTATTAACTGCGAAATAGATAGTGTATTAAACCTACTTCTATATAATACAAACTATAGCTGGAAAAAAATTAATGAACAATATACTATCTATAAGATAGATAGTGGGCCATATACAATTACCGGACAAATTATTGATAAGTTATCAAATGAAACGATCCCGTATGCAAATGTGTTTATTCCATTATTAGATATGGGGACAATATCGAATGATGAAGGTGTTTTTTCGCTCTCTGGTATAGAATCAAGGATTTGCACCCTATACGTTTCTTATATCGGATATAAAACGCAGAAAGAACCTATTTATTTTTCAAGTAATAAAGAGCAACACATCGAGATTGTTTTAAAACAAAAAATAATTAACTCCAAAAACATATATATCAGAGGTAAAGCTCGAGAGTTTATGGACCTAAGTAATGATCCTGGGAGAATTTCTTTTTCACCAAAACATATCTCCACTCTGCCTACTATTGGAGAGGTTGATATATTTAGAGCTCTTCAGCTTCTACCTGGAATACATCAAGGTTTAGGCGGAACAGCCGAACTATATATTAGAGGTGGGAGACCTGATCAAAATTTACTTATCATAGATGGAATGCCCATATATCAGAAAACCCATATGTTTGGATTTTTGAGTAGTATACAAGCGGAGGCTGTAAAAGATATACAGGTCTATAAAGGAGGCTATCCAGTCAGATTTGGTGGGAGAACATCTGGATTAATTGAAATAACCAATCGTGTTGGGAATACAATTACACCTCATATAAAAATCTATACAAACTTTACGATAAATAGTGCACAAATCGAACTCCCAATATTTTCAAAAGGTAGTTTCATAGTTACAGCAAGGCAGTGTAACAATATCGTTTCAACGCAACTCTATAAATCTGTAAAAGATTTTATAACAGGAGATGACAATTTTAATCTAATAAGTATATCCGCGAATGACGCGCAAAAATCTACCTATAACCCTAAGTTTACATTTAAAGATATTAACGCCGTCTTATCATACCTAATTAGTCCCAGAAACAGGATTTCTTTAACATATACAAACGGCACAGATTTAATTAATGAAAAAAGGGCATTTTATGGTTTTGAGACAATCTTAGAATATGATTCTACTAGCATCAATGAAGAAACAGAATGGTCTAGCCAAGGCGCTATATTAAATTGGTCTTACTATTTGAACTCTAATTGGCAGACAAAATTCTCCATTGCAAAAACAGGTTTTATTAGTCAATATAATTCAAAGTTATTCAATGATGGTAATAGTGTAGATAATTTTCCACAACAAACAATAGATGAGAAAAATATATTTTCTAATCAAATATATAGACTTCATCAAACTATTAAAGTTGTTCCAAATCACCTTATCGAGATAGGATTAAATAGATCTGTATTATCTACTAATTATAAAACAGAGAGAACATTAGAAAGTAGTTCTGAGCAAAATAGTCTAGATCAAAATTCATATTTACAATCAGTATATGCTCAAGATAAATGGTTCATTTCAAAGTTATTAACTATCAACGTAGGTTTAAGAAATACTTATTATTCAGAAACTAAGTCAAGCGATTTTACGCCTAGGCTATCAGGCTCTTTTAAGATCACACCATCTATCACTATTGAAGCAGCCATGGGTAAATACAATCAATACACCCATCAGTTTAATAGTAACTTAAGTACAAGAGGAACTCATGGAACATGGTTGCTCTCAAGCGGAAAGGTTCCAGTTGTTAGTTCTACTAGTTCTCATAGCAGCCTTTACTGGAAAAACTTTGACTATGACTTAAGTCTATCCTATTATCAAAGAAATAGTAGTGGTCATTATGATTTTGGGAGATATATATCTCCTATTCCAATATTATCTAATCAAAATAATAACTACTACAATTCACCAAATGACCTGATAGGAAATGAGGAAACCACAGGAGCAGAACTTTTTATTCGTAGAAAAAATAAACAAATCAACGGCTGGATTTCTTATCAGTCTAATAATACAGAATATTCCTTCAATGATATTGATGAAGGACGTTTTTTCAAAGCAGACCATGATGTTACACATGAGTTTAAATCTGTTCTGATGACTTCAGTCTTAGATTATGATCTTACTGCAAACTGGTCTTATTCATCGGGAAGAGTCTATACTCATCCTGATGATATAAATAAGACAAATGATTTTCAAATTGTTTTCAACCCCGGTTCTCGTAACAATGAAAGGTTGGATCCAGTACACCATTTAGATATAAGTATATCAAAAAAATACATCCTTAATCGTTTACAATTAGATATAGGTCTTTCAATATATAATATATACAATAGAAAAAATGTCAGTCACAAAAGATATAACCCCTATACCTCAGGAAATATTATCTCGGATGTAATTATGTTAGGTGTAACACCTACCTTCTTTATTCAGGCAAGTTTATAAAGTGGAGGCGGGGAGAATCGAACTCCCGTCCGAAATAGTTTAGTGATAAACGTCTACATGCTTAGTCTTCCGATTATTATCTTACTCTTTTATCAATCAGAGACATAAAATAAAAGAGCCAGTCTGTTTAATCTTATTTCAAACTCACAGACAAATTTGAAACCAGCCTATGTTGATGACGCTCCATAAAAAAACCATAGGCGAATTTTTTAAGGAACGGGCTACCTCAACTAAGCTGCAGCCATATAGCCGTAATCGGCATATATTGTTTTTATCAGATGATTAAGGAGGGAACTGATATCCTCCGCATGCAGTTAAACACCTTACATATCCCGTCGAATGCCGGTCGCCCCCATTGTCAATAAGCAAAAAAGTTCTATAAATAAGAAAAGGCCCCAAACGCCAACCCGAAGCCTTCTCTTCCCACACCATTTATATCAATAATGTGGATCATATGTCAGCCTCTTCTTTCAAAATCTTTTTGTTAAAAAACTTTGTCAAAAGAGACCGTCAATTATAACCTCACTTGAAAATTTGGTGCAATAGTTAATGTGAGGTTTTTTAAAAAAATTTATTATTAAAACGTTGTTGAGGATTTTTCAATTCTTGATGATGTCATATGTTTAACTAATTGTATAATTTTTTTATTAGTCCAATTCGTCACAAGAGGACTTTTTTTTATCTGAGATAAAACACAGTTTAGTAAGGGTTCATTGTATTTTATACCTAGCTCATCTAAACGATGACGTACAGCCTCCCTGCCGGTATATTTATCAATAATGATTTCATGCTCACGATTAAGTTTTTTAGGAGATATAGACTGGTAAGAACTAGGGTTTTTTAGCATTGCTTTAACATGTAATCCTGCTTTGTGACTAAAGGAATATTTTCCTGTAATTGGTCGAGTATCCTTATTATTAATTTTTGTTATTTTATCTATATAATTAGAAAGTTGGTTTAGTTTTTTTAAGTCCCATGAATGTTTAATTTTATATAATTCATCGAGTGCCGCAGTCACCTCAGCTAATGGGGGCAACCCGCATCTTTCCCCCAAGCCGTTTATAGTAACATCAACACAACTTGCGCCTGATTGTATTGCCTGTAAAGCATTTGCAGTAGCTAAACCAAAATCATTATGACAATGCATGTGTATTGGTATATCTAATTGAGAAACAAAATATTGTACAAGTTTCGATGCTTTTTTTGGATGAAGAATACCAACTGTATCAGCCAAACTAAAACGATCTGCACCAGCTCGTTCAACTAGTTTTCCTATTCTTAATAGAAATTTTAAATCAGTTCGAGAAGCGTCCTCTGCCGTGAATCGTATTTTCAACCCTTTACTTTTACCATATTTTATTGTTTCTTCTATCTTTTTCTGGGCTTTGTTTTCATCTAATTGATACTTATCATAGAGATAGTCTCTAGATGTTCCAAAAAACAAGCCTATCCAAGGGACTCCTAGCTCTATTGCATCATCTATATCAGATTTTGTTAGTCTACCATGAACCATTTTTTTTGCATTTAGTGATAATTGATTTAATGCCTCTATCGTTTTATATATATCAGGCGAGACCGCCGGATGACCAAGCTCTATAAAATCAACTCCAAAACTATCTAGCATCTTAGCTATAGTAATTTTTTGAGATTTCGTAAATGAAACACCAGGAGTTTGTTCCCCTTCGCGTAGCGTAGAATCAAGAATTTCTATTTTGTTATTTCCAAACATTATTAACCAATTTAATCAATACTAAATATAAAATTCAGTCTAAATTGAATCTCATAAAATTAGTAAAACTTGTTAAATCACCATTATTTATTCAAAACTATTCATTATTATTAGTGATAATTATTTGTATTTATTCATGAGTTATGATCCCAATAAAAAACCAATTAATAAATCTAGGATTGATGATCTCATTATGGATGACAAGCAAATTGTGGACCTATTAGATAAAACAATGGTTGGACATGTAGCCACGCGAGATAAAAATCAACCATTTATAATCCCTACTACGTATTGGTACTCGAAAGAAAAGCATGAAATCTATTTTCACTCGAATGCTTTTGGAAGAATTCGATATAACGCCAATCATTATCCAGAGGTTTGTTTTGAATGCTTTGAGTCAGGGAGGCTTCTTCCATCAAATATTCCTCTTGAAAAAAGTATTCAATACAAAAGCGTAATGATATTTGGAACTGTTCATATTATAGATGACTCTAATCAAAAAAGAGGAATATTAAATGGACTATTGAAAAAGTATTTTGGGAAAATGGAATCTGGAAAAGACTATCGACCGATAACAGATAAAGAACTAAAACAAACATCTGTCTATAGAATAAAAATTGATCATTGGAGTGGAAAAGATAATTGGCCAGAAAAAGCTGAGCAGGCGGAAAATAACGAATGGCCTGATTTAGAGTCTAAATGGTTTGATATATACTAAATATCTTCTTAGCCTATTCCATCAGTGCACTGCAGAGGATTTCTAAGCCTTCATCTAAAGTAGCTTTATCAATATTTAATGGCATTAGCGTACGTACTACATTCCCAAACGTTCCCGCGGTAATCATTATAAGTCCATGTTCTAGAGCATATTGATGAATTCGATTAGTTCTTTCTTTATCAGGCTCACCAGTATCTGGATCACATATTTCAATAGCCATCATTGCACCTAATCCTCGAACTTCTCTAATCCATGGGCATTGATCAATAATGTTGTCTATTTTGAAACGGAATGCTTTTCCAATATCAATGGCCTTATCAGGTAATTTTTCAGTTATCATTATATCTAAAACCTCTAACGCAGCCTCACATGCTAATGGGTTACCACTATAAGTTCCACCAATGCCCCCAACATGTACAGAATCCATAATCTCTGACTTACCTATAACCCCACTTAATGGAATACCGCCTGCTATTGATTTAGCTAACATAATGATATCAGGCTCAACATCAAACTGCTCTATTGCAAAAAAGCTACCAGTTCTTCCATAACCAGTTTGAACCTCATCGACGACAAGAAGGATTTCATTCTTTTTGCAAAAATGCTCAACTGCTTTCATCCCTGACTTAGATGCTGGAATAAAACCACCCTCTCCCAATACAGGTTCAATCACTGCACAAGCAATATCCTTTGGATCAAAATTAAGATTATCAAAATTAATTTCATTTTTATTAGATGGATATGGCAAACGATATACCCCAGAGGCAAATGGCCCAAAACCTTTTTTGTAAGGATCTTCCTTATAGGTCATGGTCATGGTCATAAGAGTTCTTCCATGATAGGCCTCAGAAAACACCAATATGCCCGTCCTTTTCGTATAAGACCTGGAAATTTTTATAGCATTTTCTACCGCCTCCGCTCCAGAATTAAAAAAAGCCGCCTTACAACTACCAGATATTGGAACTAAATCTGATAATTTCTCTGCTAGTTCAATATAGCTTTCATAAGGAGCAACTGAAAAACAAGTATGAGCATATTTATCTAATTGATTTTTTGTTCTATTTAAAATTCTTGGATGGCTGTGGCCTACATTCATTGTACCAATACCACCAGCAAAATCAATAAAAGTGTTTCCATCAATATCTTTTAATAGAGAACCTTCTGCTTTTTCAATATATACATTGCAAACAGTGCCATGTCCTTGAGCAACACTATTTGCTCTTCTTTCTGCCAGCATGATGGACTTAGGTCCTGGAATTGAGGTTTTTATTTTTACAGGCATCTAGTGATGAACTATGTTTTTCTTCCTTCGTCAAGATCATAAGGAAACCAATATTCTTTATCTCTGATTTTATAATCAATAAGAATATGCTTTGGCTCCCTAAACTCATCCAGACCTTCTATCCCTAGTTCTCTACCGCCGCCAGACATTTTCATCCCCCCAAAAGGAGCTGCCTCATTATCAGTAAGTGGGTCATTGATCCAAAAACTCCCTGCTTTGATATCTTCAGCTGCCGTCAGCGCTTTTTCCATATCATTGGTATAAATATTGCACCCAAGCCCGTACTGTGAATCATTAGATAGGTTTATGGCTTCCTCAAGGGACTTTACTTTTTGAATAGGTATGATTGGACCAAAGGTTTCAATATTCATCATCTCCATATGGCTCTCAATTTTATCAAAAACAGTAGGCTGGTAAAAGTAACCTTTCTCAAAATCTGTTGGCTTTGATCCGCCAGTTAGCAAACGCGCTCCTTCCTTTTTAGCTCGCTTTACTTTATCCTCTACCTTTTTAAGTGCATTTAGAGACGACATCGGACCCATATCTGTTTTACCATTCATCGGATCACCAAGGCGAACTTTTTTTGCCTCTTCTACAACAGCGTCTATAAAATCATCAGCGATGTTATCCATTACAAACACTCTCTCAAGTGAGGTACATACCTGACCAGCATTTAATAATCCGCCCCATGTTGTACCTCTTGCAGCAATTTTTATATCGGCATCATCACAAATGATAATTGGATCATTACCGCCTAATTCCAGAGATGTTTTCTTTAATTGTTTGGCAGCCATCATTGCTATCTTTTTCCCAGTATCGACACTTCCTGTAAATGCAATTACCCTTGTGCCAGGGTGTTCAACAAGATGAGAACCTGTGACACCATCACCAGTAATCATGTTTACAACACCCGTAGGTAAATGATCACATGCAACCTCAATCCAACGCATAATAGATAATGGTGTATACTCAGAGGGTTTAATAACCAGAGTATTACCCGCTGCTAAGGCAGGTGCAGCTTTCCACGCCATTAACAAAAGAGGGTAATTCCAAGGAACAATACATCCCACTACTCCATATGGTTCTTTAACAACCATGCTCATAGATCGACTCTCAACAGGAGCAACAACACGACCTTTTTGGTCTCTTCCAATTTCAGAATAATATTCAAATATAGAGGAAATCCACTCAATCTCATCTAGACATTCAATAAGCGGCTTTCCACTTTCAGCAACAATAATCTCAGCGATTTCATGATCATGGTTCCTGCTTTTTACAGCAACTTCACGAAGTAAGTCTCTCATATCAATAGATCCAAGAGTTTTCCATTCTTTCCATGCAGATTTTGCTACGGTGACAGCAGCATCTACATCTTTTTCTTTTGAGTAAGGGACTGTAGCTATTATTTCTTCAGTAAATGGATTTTCAACCTCAAATGAATCTCCGCCCGAAGCCTCAACCCATTCATTATTTATATAATTTTTATTTTTTGTTTTCATTTATAATGCTCTAAAGGAGTCATTAATGATTTGTAGTGCCTCATCAATCTCATCTGAGCCAATATTTAAAGCAGGAGCTATTCTTAGACTGTTCCCATAAAGGCCACCTCTACCGATAAGCAGTCCTCTCTTTTTTGTTTCTTCCATAATTCTATTTGTTGAATCCAGATCTGGCGCTCTGTCCTTTATTGTTTCATCTTTGACCAGTTCTATACCAACCATCAACCCTTTTCCACGAACATCCCCAATCGTTTTGGGATATTTTTTTTGAATTTTTTTGATTCCATTCATAAGTCTGCGTCCCATATTTTTAGCATTCGCGGCCAGTTTATCTCTTTTAATTATATCTATAGTGGCATTAGCTGATGCGCAGCTTACCGGGTTTCCTCCAAAAGTTGAGATTGTATTTTTCTCTAATGAATCAGCAATTTCTTTTGTAGATATGACCGCTGCAAGTGGAAATCCATTTGCAATACCTTTTGCAACTGTGATCATATCAGGCTCAACTCCATAGTGCTCAATGCCCCATGTTTTACCCGTACGGCCAAAACCAGTTTGCACTTCATCGGAAATAAAAATACCGCCATACTTTCTGACAATATCAGCAACAATACTAAAATACTCTTTTGGCGGAGTAATAAATCCTCCTACTCCCATTATTGGTTCTACTAAAATTCCGGCGATTTTTCCTGTTGTTGTAGTCTGTATTAATTCTTCAACATCTGTTGCACACGCCGTACCACAATTTTTTGGAGATAATTTTAATGGACATCTATAACAATATGGAGCTATTGCATGTTTTACAGAAGCAATTTGTGTAGGGATTGCTCGCCATGGCGCATGCGCAGTCAAAGACTGAGCAAGCATTGACCTCCCAGAATACCCATGTCTTAGTGCAAGAATTTCTGTATTCCCGGTGTAAAGCTGTGCAAGCATTACAGCTGTTTCATCAGCCTCGGTACCCGTAGCATTTAAAAACACTTTATTTAGATTTTTTGGAGCAAGGTTTACCAACCTTTCTGCCAGCTCCACAACAGGTATAGATGGATATAAAGAAGAAATATGTGTTAGGTTACTAATCTGTGCTTTTACTGCAGAATTCACCTCTTCATTTGCGTGACCAATTGAAACCGTAAGTATTCCACCAAAAAAATCTAAATATGATTTCCCATCTAAATCTTTTACGATAGAACCTTTTGCCTCAGATACAACAATAGGCTCTTTATAATAATTTTTTACTGCATCAAAAATATACTTTTTTTGTTTTTCTCTTATTTTTTGACTACTAGTCATCTTTTTTTACAAACCACCAATCTTTTGACTCTTGTTTATAATCAATAAATATATGTTTTGCCTCTCTAAATTCGTCCAGAGCTTCTTTACCATGCTCTCTTCCAATACCTGATTGTTTCATGCCGCCAAATGGCGCAGCAATATTTTCCATCAATGGACTATTTATACATACTGTGCCAGATTTAATATCATCAGCCGCTGTTAATGCCCTGTCTATATCATTCGTAAAGATTGAACAGCCCAATCCATAAATAGAATCATTAGACTGCTGGATAGCTTCCTCTATTGAGGACACTTTTTGAATTGGCAAAACAGGGCTGAATGTTTCTTCGGTTACGATCTCCATATTTGGTTTAATCTTATCTAATACCGTCGGTTGGTAAAAATATCCATTTTCAAAATCTTTAGGTACATTGCCACCGGCTAATAAACGTGCACCATCACTAACTGCTTGTTCAACTTTTTGAATCGCTTTTTCTTGCTGTGCTTTTGACGCCATTGGACCAATATCAGTATTTGGATCCATAGGATTACCTAAGACTACTTTTTTCGCTTCTTCTATTATCGCCTCTGTAAACTGATCAATCACACTTTCAAAAACATAGACACGTTCAATACTTGTACATACTTGCCCAGCATTTACAAATCCTCCCCAGGAAGCACCTTGGGCAGCAATTTCGATATCCGCATCATCACAGATAATCATCGGATCTTTCCCACCCAATTCTAGAGAAACTTTTTTAAGATTATCAGCTGCAAGGCTAGCAATCTTTTTACCGGTTACGACTGACCCAGTGAAAGTAACTACCGGAACATCTGGGTGCCTTACTATGGGCTCTCCAGCCGATTGCCCATAGCCAGTTACCACATTAATCACCCCAGGTGGGAGTACAGAATCAATTATCCTGCACCAATGCAATATCGATAATGGAGTGATTTCAGATGGTTTCATGACCACTGTATTACCCGCAGCTAGAGCTGGTGCCAGCTTCCAGCCCATAAGGGCTAAAGGATAGTTCCACGGAATGATACATCCAACCACGCCAACAGATTCATAACGAACCAAGGACATCGTCTTCCTCTCAACAGGAGCGACTATCCTACCAACCTCATCCCTTGATAACTCTCCGTAATACTCCAAAAAATCTGCAATAGTATCAATCTCATCTAAGGCCTCTGGTAAAGGTTTTCCCATCTCCATAGAAATAGTTTTTGCTAATTCTTTTGAGTTCTCTCTAGACTTAGTGGCCAACTCTCTCATTAAGTCTCTTCTATCACCAGCACTCATTATATGCCAATCTTTGTATGCTGTTTTCGCAGCAGACACAGCTTTATCTATATCGTTTTTATCACTATCTGGCACATGGGCAATAATCTCTTGATTGAAGGGATTTTCCACTGGAAAATTTTTTCCAGATTTTGCATCAACCCATTGCCCATTAATATAATTTTTATAATTCATGATTATTTTTTGGGTTTATTATTTAAGAGTGATGGTAAGTCAAATAAAAATAAAACAAAAACAATTACGGATCCAACGCCAAGAATAACTGTACTTATCCAAGTAAAAATTTCCCAACCGCTCATTATTTACCTATTATCTTTTTCAATTAATATTCCCAGCAAAAAACCAAAAAATGAAAATGGAACCGTAAAATACATTACATATTCTTGTAAAATTTCCCAATTACCAAAGTGTAATATATATGTCTCTTCTACAGGGTCAAAAGTCCCCTGAACCATAATATATATATTTAATATTAGTGTGGACAATAAGCCAAAACTAGAACTTAATATGCCAGCTAATTTTTTTCTTAATGAAGGATAATAAAGTCCAAGAAGTATCGGCACCAAAACACTTGATATCAATATAGAAGCAAGAAGCACCCAAAGACCCAACATCTGTTCAAATGCGATTGCCATCAAAAATCCTAGTATCCAAGAAATACCAATACCAATCCTGGTCGTTTTTATTAATTCTATATCTGAGGCATTAGGCTTAAAGGCAGGTTTATAGATATCATATGAAATATTGCCACCAGCAACTAGACAATAGGAATCTAATGTAGACATCTCTGTTGCAATTACTCCTGCTAAAAATAATCCCAAGGCACCTGCCGGAAGCGCAGCAACCATAATCGTTAACAGAGCTGCATTAGAGTCTACATCTACAGTAATCGTTCCCTGTAAAACTCCTACTTTCGCTGCCATAGCGAGAATGGTCACAATCCAATCATATGAACCCCAAATAAATATTCCAGCAATAAGTGCATTTCTCACATTTTTATAAGACTTGGCTGCAAAAATTCTTTGGTAGAATGTTGGTTCAACTAAGATTGTTAAACCTGTAGATGCATAGATTATAATAAGCCAAATTGATAAATCACCCATGGTTTCAAAATAATACTCTGGCAATATTTCAATCATCTGATCAAAACCACCAACTAGATTAAGAGCAAAAGGAACCGCCAAAGCAATTATCAAACACATTACCAAAAACTGGACAGAGTCTGTCAATGCAACAGCCCAGAATCCTCCCGTTAGAGTGTATATTAATCCGACTCCACCAATAACAGCCATGCCAATGATTGGCGGCCAACCCATGATTACTTCACCAAGCATTCCAAAGGCATACAATGACAATGATGGTAGAGAATAAATAAAAGAAGCTGTTGCTCCAATATAGCGTGTTTCTTTTCCATAATATCTATCTAAGATATCTGGAAGACTTAAAAAATTCTCTTTTCTCAAACGATGAGCTAATAAAAATGCGGCTATTAGAAAAAACGCATAGGTAGGTCTTGCATAACCAAACCATGCGACAACCCCATCAGTAAATGCCAACTGCGAATCACCAAATAAAACATCCAATCCATAATAGGTGGATATTAGAGTAGTGATCAGCAACGGAGTGGTCAAAGACCTGCCTGCCAGAAAAAAATCTTCAAAATCTCCGTGTCGTTTTGAAAACCAAAAACCAATTGCAACCATCCCCATCATATAAAATATGATAATAAAATAATCTAAGTTTGATATTGATGCCATTGACTATGAGATCCAATCTAGAAAACGAAAATACCTTGCCGCAAAAGGTATGAACCATGGTCTGTTTCTATAAAAAACTGTGGTCTGGTGAGATATTTCCATAAACGGGCTCCTGTCTTTCTTTCCAGCTAGCATCAGACCTATTTCTGTACCTAGGTAGGTTGCTATGGATAGACCATGGCCACCATATCCAAGTGCATAATAGATACCATTTGTTTTACCTATGTGCGGCATCAAATCAAATGTGATACCAAGCTTACCGGTCCATGTATGTGTAATAGGAATATCTTTAAGGTCAGGAAAGACGGTATAAAGCTCTTTTGATAAACGTTTGGCACTATCATCTAAATCTAGGTCTGTACTTAAATCATTTCTGCCACCCCATAACATTCTACCATCAGGTGTTAAACGAAAATAGTTTAAAAACCTTTTTGAGTCATAATACATTCGCCTTTTAGGGTTAATAATATTCTGTAATTCATTCGTAAGTGGTTCGGTAACTACTATATAACTTCCAACTGGAAAAATTAAAGGCTTTAGTTTTGATACTAATCTATCCGTATAGCCATTTGTAGCTATTATAACTTTCTTTGCAGTGATATCACCTTTGGAGGTAATCAGTTTAAAATTATTAGAATCATTTTTTTCTATTTTTGTAACAGCGGTATTCTCGCAAAGTTGAACACCTAGGTTTGAAACGGCACTCGCCAAACCAAAAACATATTTTGATGGGTGCAGACCACCACTAATTTCATCTGTTAATGCTCCATAATAAGTATCGGAGCCTATTTCATCTCGTATCTGATGTTTTGGTATATATTTCTGATAATGCCCAAATTCTTTTTCTAACCAAGATCCATATTCTTTAAGCCTCGGAGCATGAGATGGTTTTGTAGCTAGAGATACATGACCATTTCTTTCCCAGTTACAATCAATTGAATGTTCAGTCACAATTTCATCGATTAGATCAATCGCATCTACAGAAATTTTCCAAAACTCATGCGCAAGTTTTCCCCCATATATTTTATGGATTTTTTGTATCCCTTGTTTTAAACCAGGTGTGGCCATGCCACCATTGCGAGAACTCGCGCCCCAGCCTATAGTATTTCTATCTAGTACAGTAACACTGGCACCATTTTTTTTTAATATTCTAGCGGCGCATAAACCTGTATATCCACTGCCAACAATCGCAATGTCTGTTTCAGCACTAGGGCTATCAGAAGTAATTATATTATTTGGCCTTGAGAACTGGTCAGTCCATAAAGGAGATTTTTGCATTAATCTTTTGCTGATTTTACTGCGTCTTCAAACTTGTTTAATGTTTCATCAATAATTTCATCTGTATGAGATTCACATAAAAACCAGGGCTCTCTTGCATCATTCTCTGGCCATACTCCGTGGTGATATAAATAGGTCATGATTTTATCATACATTTCTTCGTCATGATGAACTAGGTCTCTTACTTCATTGACTGGGTGCTCGGTTAGGACAAATCCCTGCATACTAGGATGCCCTGTCATTTGGTGGCTAAGATCAGCAGCATTTAATATTTGATGCATTCCTTCTTTTAAACGTTGTCCTCTATTTCTGATTCCCTCCAATACCGGTGAAGAAGACAGCACTTCTAAAACAGCTTTTGCTGCAGCCATACTAGCTCCATTAGCACCAAACGTGCCTGCATGTGTGACACTACCTCCACCAATCACACTCATAATATCTTTTTTCCCTCCAAATGCAGCTACTGGGAAACCATTTCCAAGGCTTTTCGCATAAGTTGAAATATCAGGGATAACATTGTACTCTTCTCTAGCTCCACCATTCGCAAGTCGAAAACCTGTTTTAACCTCATCAAAAATCATCACAATCCCATATTTATCACAAAGCTTTCTTAAATGAGTAAGATAGCCTTTAGAAGGCTCAAGACCTGCTATATTTCCTAGGCATGGCTCAATCATCATTGCAGCAATGTCACCATAATGATCTTTGACCACATTTTCTACTGCTTCAAAATCATTAAATGGTACAGAAAAAACATAATCACGAATCTTGTTGGGTATCCCCGAACCGACTTGAACAGGTATAGGAGCAGTTCTTGACCCCATTCCTGATAAAGGTGAACTTGCTGTACTAAAAAGTACATAGTCATGTGCACCATGATATTGCCCTTCAAATTTTATAAACTTTTCTCTTCGAGTGTATCCTCTGGCAACTCTTAAAGCATGCATTGTCGCTTCAGTACCTGTATTTGTAAAGCGTAACATTTCCATTCCAGGTATCATGGATACCATCTTTTCAGCAACTTCAGTTTCGAGTTCGGTCGTAGCAGCAAATGTTATCCCTTTTTTTACAGCCTCTGATACAGCATTATTAATCCTATCATCTGCATGCCCTAAAATAATTGGTCCCCATCCTAGTCGGTAATCAATAAAAGTATTTTCATCAGCATCAGTTATATATGCTCCCTTTGCGTGACTAATTACAGGTGTCGATTTTGGCCCCCAATACCTAAAATTTGAACTTACCCCTTTTGCGATGACAGACATTGCTCTATCAAAAATAGATTGCGCATTATCTCTTTTTAGCATTGTACACTCCTAAATAAATATAAAACATTTTTTTTCTATCATAATTTAATTGAATTAATTGTAATGTGCCGAAGAACAATAAAGTTACTTTTATAGAAAAAGATTAATCATTAAATATTTATCTACAATAATTTTACATACTCTAATTATATCGTATATCGTATGAAAAAAACTGCAGTAATTTTATTATCAGGCGGGTTAGACTCAACAACCTGCGTGGCAATAGCAAAAGCCCAAGGATTTGATCCATATGGACTAACAATCAACTATGGACAAAAACATATATTTGAGATAAAGTCTGCAAAATCAATCGCTAATTATTATAATATAAAAAATCACTCTATTATTGATATTAATCTGGCACACTTTGGAGGCTCTGCACTTACCTCAAACAATATAAAAGTTCCTAAAAATAGAAATGTATCTAATATAAATGATATCCCCTCAACATATGTACCAGCAAGAAATACAGTATTCTTATCTATTGCCCTGGCAAGAGCCGAGACTGCGAATTCGTTTGATATATTTATCGGGGTAAATGCACTTGACTATAGTGGCTATCCTGACTGTAGACCTGAATTCATTTCTGAATTTGAAAAACTTGCTAACCTTGCAACAAAAGAAGGTGTAGAAAAAAGAGGTACATATAAAATACACACACCTTTAATTAGTCTAACAAAGTCTGAAATAATTCAAAAAGGAATAGACCTTGGTGTAGATTATAGTATGACCTCCTCTTGTTATGCTCCTAATGACAAAGGTCATCCATGTAAGCATTGTGATGCATGTAAATTAAGATTAAAAGGGTTTAAAGAAGCTGGCATAGAGGATCCTCTAAGCTATATTTAGATGACCATGTATAAAATAAAAGAAATCTTTTTGACAAAGCAGGGAGAAGGATATCATACTGGTAGAAAATCAGTATTTATACGTTTTAGCGGCTGCAATCTTTGGAGCGGTATGGAAAAAGATAGAGACAAAGCAATTTGTAATTGGTGTGATACTGATTTTGTTGGAACAGATGGATTAAATGGTGGAAAATATTCGATAGATCAAATAGCACAACTAGTCTGGGATTTATGGCCCTCTAATATTTTGGAGACACCTTATATTGTTTGCACTGGTGGAGAGCCACTTCTCCAGCTTGATCAATTTTTCGTGGATGAAATGCATAGAAATGGATTTGAAATTGCTATTGAAACTAATGGGACATGTATACCACCTAATAAGATTGATTGGATCTGTGTCAGCCCAAAAAATAATACTGATTTAGTTTTAAAAACTGGGGATGAATTAAAATTTGTTTACCCTCAATCAAATTTTAGTCCACAACAATTTGAAAAATTTGATTTCAATCATTTTTTTATCCAGCCAATGGATGGGACTCATTATGATAGGAATGAAAAAATGTCAAAAGAGTTCATTAAAAAGAATCCGCATTGGAAACTTAGTTTACAAACACATAAACTATTAGGGTTTCCTTAAATTTAAATATGATAGTTTATAAAAAATTTAATATTGAGTCCGCTAGGTCATTACCTAATGTGCCTGAAAATCACCCTTGTCATCGATTACATGGTCATTCTTTTAAAATAATTATTAGTGTTGAAGGACAAATAGATGAACAAAGTGGGTTTGTAATAGATTTCCAAGAAATTGAAAACGCGTTTAACCCCATTAAGGGAATACTAGATCATTCATATTTAAATGACATAGAAGGACTTTCCAATCCGACTAGTGAGAATATTTGTATCTGGATTTGGAATAAAATTGAATCATCAATACCAAATATATGTGAAATAGAGATAAAAGAAACAGACTCAACTGGCTGTAAATATAAAGGGGAATATCATGGCAAAAGCTGAAGGGGAAAATTTTGACTTTGAAGATACATCAAATATAGATCCAAATTATCTAGAAATTTTTGATTTTGACTCTCCAAATCAATATATCAAGACAGAAACAAATGAGTTTAGTGCTGTATGTCCATTTAGTGGCCTCCCAGATATAGCGAGAGTAAAAATTGAATATTTCCCCACTGGTGGGAAATGCATTGAACTAAAATCGTTAAAATATTATTTCACCAGTTTTCGAAATGTTGGTATTTACCAAGAGGCTGTTACAAAGCGTATTTATGATGACCTCAGTTCAATCCTAAAAACAAAAAAAATACAGATTACTACTATCTATAATATCAGAGGCGGCTTTAAGACTGTATGTGTTGAAGGTAGCATAAAAGAATAATATTTTATCTTATTTCTTTAACATTTCTAATCCATCTTTAATCAATTTCCAAGCTAGTTTAATATGGTCAATGTTAGTATGGGCTTGTCCAATACAAAATCGAAGAGTGAATAAATCATTAAGTTTTGTATGTGTGATAAATATTTCTCCGGTATTATTTATATATTTTAGTAATTCTTCATTTAGCCTATCACTTCCTCTTGCTCTAAAGCATACTAGATTGAGTGGAGCTGGTGCTATTATCTCAAACCCTTCATCATTTTTTATCCAAGATAAAAACTCCTGAGTTAACTCAATATGATTTCGAACATAATTCTGTAATCCATCGATTCCATAATATCGAATTACAGCCCATAATTTTAGAGATCTAAACCTCCGCCCAAGAGGTATTTGCCAGTCACGATAGTCAATTACGTTAGCCGTTTTAGAGGATTCTGTTTTAAGGTATTCAGGCATAATACTTAAAGCATTAACTAAATGATCTCTATTTTTTATAAATAAACATGAACAATCAAAGTTTGTTAGCATCCATTTATGAGGATTGAATAAATAACTGTCAGCATATTTCAGCCCTTCTTGCATGTATTGATATTCGGGACATAAAGCAGCGGTACCAGCCATGGCCGCATCAACATGCATCCATAATTTATATTGAGCACAGATCTTACCTATATCATTCACCGAGTCAATTGCATTGCTAGATGTTGTACCAATTGTAGCACAAACAAAAAAAGGGATATAGCCCTCCCCAATATCTTTAATGATTTGCTTTTTTAAGCTAGAAATATTCATAGAGAAATCATTATTTACTTCTATTTGCCTTATATTTTTTGATCCAATGCCTGCAATCATAGCTGCTTTTTCAATGGAAGAATGAGCTTGTGAAGAAGTATATGCCACAAGGAATTCTCTTGATCCAAATAAATTTGAATTTCCTTTATTCTTTTTCTCCCTGGCTGCAATCATGGCACATAGTGATGCGCTAGATGCAGTATCTTGTATGACTCCCCCTCCATCATTTTTTGACTTAAAATGATTTGGGAGACTAAGCATATCCGCTAGCCAATCAAGTACATGAGTTTCTAGCTCTGTACAGGCTGGACTAGTCTCCCACAGCATACCATTAACACCTAAACCACTTGAGATAAGGTCAGCAAGAATTGAAGGTCCACTGGTATTCGTAGGAAAATATCCAAAAAATTTAGGAGACTGCCAGTGGGTTATACCCGGCATTATTAATTTATCAATATCTTCTAATATATACTCCATCGATACACCTGATATAGGAGGATTTTTTTCAAGACTTGATCTAATATCTTCCGGGTTAACATTTGATTTAACTGGATATTGTTCAATATTTTCATAATAATCTGCAATCCAATCAATAACTTCGTACCCATACTTTCTAAATTCAGTATTGCTCATATGCATAGTTTTATTTCTATTCATAGCTACTTCTTTCATTTTAGATATTTTTTAAACAATCTTTGAAGTATAAAATATACCTGATTATTTAATATTAACTTCTTGTTATGGTAAACTTTAAACATATTGAATCTGCCCATCATAGAATTTCAGATTATATTCATAATACACCAATATTTACATGTGAAAATATTAATACGGAGACTAGTGCCAATTTATTTTTTAAATGTGATAACTTTCAAAAAACTGGATCATTTAAAATAAGAGGCGCAACAAACACGATTCTACAGCTTTCAAAAACACAATTAACAAACGGTGTAATTACAACATCTTCAGGCAATCATGGCGCAGCCGTTTCTTCAACTGCGAATAGACTAGGCGCAAGTGTTAAAGTGATAATGCCAGATAATACTCCCAAGGTCAAAGTAGATAATGTACAAAGATATGGAGGAGAAATTATATTCTGTGAACCGAATATTAAAGCCAGGGAGAATGTTTTAAAAAAAATGGTACAAGAAACTGGTTCTACGATTGTTCACCCTTATAATGATGAAAGAATTATAGCTGGTCAGGGAACAGCATGCAAAGAACTTCTGGAATCAATTCCCGATCTTGATGTTATCATATCCCCAGTAAGCGGAGGAGGGTTACTTGCTGGCACTTTATTAGCAGCAAAAAATATTAACCCTAAAATAAAAGTATACGGGGCTGAGCCAAAGAATGCGGATGATACCTATCGCTCAATAAAAAGCAAAAAAATCGTGCCTAATAGAACAACCAATACTATTGCAGATGGCTTGCGAGCGCAAGTCGGAACAATCACTTTTCCAATTATTCAAAAATATGTTGATGGTATTATACTGGTTTCGGAAGAAATGATAATTCAATCTATGCGCATAATTTGGCAAAGATTAAAAATTGTGATAGAGCCCTCGTGTTCAATAGTATTAGCAGCATTATTGATTAATAATGATCAATTTCATAACAAAAAAGTTGGTCTAATTCTCACAGGTGGAAATGTTGATTTAGATACTCTACCATGGAATCGTTAAACTAATATCAATTAGTGCTTTATTCACTGATACATAAGATCTCTGTATTGGCAATAAAGCTATTTTTTAATAGAATTTCGATACAGAATAAGCAAATCGCTCCGAAGTCAGGCCCTGTCATTTTTGTTGCGAACCATCCAAATTTTTTTATGGATCCTTTAATAGTAGGTTCATATTGCCCTAGGAAACTATACTTTTTTGCTAAAAGCACTTTATTCAATTCTTCAATAAAAAAATGGGCTCTGACCAAATTTAATCTTGTACCTGTATATAGAAAAATTGATGATAAAGAAAATATGGGGGAAAATATAAACAGTTTTAAAAAAGGCTATGAAATACTTGAAAAAAATGGAGCATTTTTGATTTTTCCTGAGGGGGTATCTATTGGAAAACGTGTACTGGAAAAGTTAAAAACCGGGGCAGCAAGAATTGGTCTAGAAGCAGAATTCAAAAATGATTTTAATTTAAATATCGTTATCATTCCAATTGGATTGAGCTACTCAGATCAAGTAAGATTCCGTAGCAATATTATGATCCGTTTTGGTGACCCTATAAAACTTGACAATTTTGAAAAAGATTACAAAACAAATCAGGTAGAAACTGTAAAAAAAGTTACTACAATTATTGAGCAATCATTAAACAACCTAACAAATTATTATCAAACGAATCAGATTGAAGACATCGTGCAAGGCTTAGAATTAATATATAAAATGGAACTTATGACAGAGCTTGGCATGGAGGTAGATAATAAAAATGACGACTTTATTGCTTCAAAAATATTAACAGATGCCGTTCAATGGTATGAAGACAATGAACCCGATCTAATTATTCAATTTCGAAAAAAACTAAATAAGTATATAGAACTATTAAAACAGTTGGATATTAGAGATGAGTTTTTAGATCCCGTTAGGCAAGAAAAACGAAAATGGGGAAAGACCAAAACAATCTTATTTTTAATTATTGGTTCGCCTTTATTTATTTGGGGAATTATTACAAATTATATCCCTTACATACTTCCTCGAGTATTAGTAAAAATAACCAATAAAGATCAATCTGAAGAAGCAAGCTGGAAGCTAATTTATGGTTTCTTCTTTTTTGTATTTTATTACGCAGCCTCAATTACATTATTCTGGAAACTAACGCAAAATCTTTTTCTTACATCTCTATTTATATCTAGCTTAATTCCATCTGGTGACTTTGCATTGTATTACAGTAAAAACATAAAGAAATACAAACAGCATGTTAAGTTCTTGTCCATTTTTTATGAAAAAAGGACACTAATATTTGAAATTATTCAAAGAAGAATAGAACTTTTGCAGTTTATTGAAGAATCAAAAAATAGATATTTACAAACTATAAAATAAGAAAACCACTTTAATGGTTGATCCAATAAAAAAAATTCTTTTAAAACATCCAAAAAGTGCTTTTATCAATCAAAAGACAATTAATGAGCAATACCTTAAGCTTAATTATTTTGAAGCACCAAATTTCAATAAAGCAATTCTTGATTATGAAAATTTTGTTAGTCTGTTGAAATCATTTGATATTGAACTACATTATTTACCAGAAGATAAATCAACTTCACTCGATTCAATATATACTCACGATCCATGTGTTATTTCAAACAATGGGGTAATAATATGTAACATGGGTAAAAAGTCTAGATTACCTGAGTCAGATACTATAGAAAAATTTTTTAATTCAATGCAAATACCAATACTCGGGAAAATAAAAACTCCTGGTATTCTTGAAGGTGGTGATGTAGTATGGATTGATAACAAAACAATCGCAGTTGGAGAAGGCTATCGAACAAATAGAGAAGGTATAGAACAATTAAGATATTTATTATCTGATCAGGTAGAAACGGTAATAAATGTACCAATCCCGCATTGGAACGGTCCTCAAGACTGTTTACACTTAATGAGTAATCTTAGCCCAATTGATCATAATCTATATCTAGTCTATTCCAGGTTGCTTCCGGTATCATTTAGAAAATATCTTCTAGATGAAAATATAGAACTAATAGATGTCCCAGATGAAGAATATGAATCAATGGGCTGTAATGTGCTGGCAGTAGCGCCACGCAAAGTAATCATGATAAGTGGCAATTCGAAAACAAAACAATTACTTGAAAAAAATAATGTAGAAGTTTATACCTATGATGGTACTGAGATTTCCATAAAAGGAGCAGGTGGCCCAACCTGTTTAACTCGCCCTTTTCTGAGACTAAGTCAATGAATTACTACAATCAGTTCAAAGCTAATACACAGTTAAAACTTTCACCATTTTTTGAGCGTACATCAAAATTGAATGAGTCTCAAGAATGGCGCAGATGGTCTGGATATTTATCAGCTACAAATTATGAGCTTACGCATGAGAACGAATATTTTGCGATCCGAACAAAAGCTGCACTACTAGATATTTCTCCTCTGAAAAAATATTTAGTTGAAGGTCCAGACGCTTTAAACCTTTTAGATAGATTAGTTACGAGAAATATAAAAATATGCAAGGTTGGTCAGGTAATGTATACCCCTTGGTGCGATGAAAACGGAAAAGTCATAGATGATGGAACCGTTCAGAGACTATCAGAAAACAGGTATAGGATTACTAGTGCAGAACCTAATCTTGATTGGATCAATCATGTAGCGACGGGCATGAAAGTTAAAATACTAGATGATTCAGAAACGACAGCTGCCCTGGCGCTTCAAGGTCCAAATTCACGGGAGATCCTAAATTCTATCTCAGAAATTTCACTTAATAATTTAAAGTTCTTTTGGATGTTGAACACAAACTTTAATGGAATGCCAGTATCTATTTCCCGAACTGGATACACTGGAGATCTTGGGTATGAAATATGGATGAAGTCAGAGAATGCTTTGTCGATTTGGGATCTATTAATACAAAAAGGGAGTGCTTATGGAATAACTCCCACAGGTTTACATGCTTTGGACATTTCAAGAATAGAAGCAGGATTAATCCTGCTTGATGTAGACTATATTTCATCTAGGCATGCTATAATTGAATCTCGTAAGTCTTCACCATTTGAATTAGGGCTTGGGTGGGCAGTTAAAATGAAAAAAAATGATTTCATTGGAAAAAATTCTCTAAAAAAAGAATTAGAGCGTGGGACTGAGTGGGAATTTGTTGGGATTGAAATTGAGTGGTCTGATCTTGAAAACCATTATCGCAATGTTGGTCTTGCACCAGGGCTGCCTTCTACTGCATGGCGCACCAGCACCCCTTTATATTTTAACACAGAGCAAATAGGTTATGCAACCAGTGGTACATGGTCACCTATCTTGAAAAAATATATAGCACTAGCTCATGTAAAAAATGAATACTCCAAAAAAGGGACAATGTTAGACTTTGAAATAAAAATCGAGCACTTTAAAAAAACAACTATGGCTCGAGTTGTTAACACACCTTTTTTTAATCCTGAAAGAAAACGTTCATGTCCAGCTTAAAAAATTATGATGCAATAGTAATCGGAGGTGGTCATAACGGTTTGACCGCTGCAGCATATCTAGGACGAGCTGGGAAAAAAGTTCTGGTCTTAGAAAGAAGGTATATCCTTGGTGGAGCAGCAGTAACTGAAGAAGTGTTTCCAGGTTTTAAATTTTCAGTATGTTCTTATGTTGTGAGCCTTATGAAAGCAAATGTAATTCGAGAACTTATGCTCCCAAAATTTGGATTAGAAATTCTTCCTTTAGAAAGCACATTTACACCATTAGAAAATGATTATTTACTTCGAACCGCAGATAGTGATCAAACCTATCGTGAGATTGCTAGGCATTCTCTAAGGGATGCTGAAGCGTATACACGTTTTGGGCCTCTCATGGGTCAAATTGGTATGGCAGTCAGACCAATACTAGAAACTATAGCTCCTAATGCAATTAGACCTTCTCTATCAGATTTATTTAATACAAAAAAATTACTTGATCATGTTAATACTCTAACAACGCAGCAGTTTGAATATTTAACAAAACTTATGACCATGAGTTCAGCAGACTTTTTAGATGAATGGTTTGAATTTGAACCGCTGAAGGCAACCATGTCTGCAAGTGGAATAATTGGAACCTTTATGGGACCCCGATCACCTGGGTCTGCATATGTGATGCTACATCATTATATGGGTGATATTGATGGTGCATTTCGAGCATGGGGATTTCAAAAAGGAGGAACCGGTGAGGTTAGTATGGCCATCGCTAGATCTGCAGAACATTTCGGTGTAGATATCAAAACAGAAGCATCGGTTATGAATGTCATTATAAAAAATAATAAAGCAGTTGGCGTAGCTTTAGAAAACGGAGATGAATATCACTCTGATATTGTAATCTCAGGTTTAGATCCGAAACAATCATTCCTAAATCTAGTTAATGAAAATGAACTTCCTGGTGAATTTGTCCAAGATATTAAGAACTTTCGTATCCGCGGGTCATCAGGTAAAGTAAACCTAGCATTGGATGGACTTCCTGATTTTAGCTGTTTACCTGGGAATGGACACCATCTTCGTGGTGCTATATCCATTAGCCCAAGCTATGATCATTTAGAAAATGCATATGATGAAGCTAAATATGGAAACTTCTCAAAAAAGCCTTTTATGGATGTTATTCTTCCTTCTGTCCTAGACCCTGAAATGGCTCCACCAGGGAAGCATGTTATGTCATGCTTTGTACAATATGCACCTTATAATATTCGAGGCGGGTGGAATGATGAAAAAAGAGATGCCTTTGGAGATAGCGTAATAGATACACTTGCTCACTATGCCCCAAATATTAAAGATATCATACTGCATAGGCAGGTTCTTACGCCAGCGGATCTAGAGTCTACTTTTGGCCTTACTGAGGGTAATATTTTTCATGGAGAATTAACAATACAACAATTATTCGCCTTAAGACCTGCAGTTCGATGGGCAGACTATACAACACCAATAAGAAACTATTACCAATGTGGCTCTGGAACCCATCCTGGAGGAGGAATAACAGGCTCTCCTGGCGAAATGGCCGCTAAAAAAATCCTAGGAATATTGTGATGTCACAATACGACTCAATAATAATTGGAAGCGGGATTAATAGTTTAGTTGTCGCAGCAATGCTAGGCAAAAAAAGAAAAAAAGTCTTGGTATTAGAAGCACGTGAGCAAATTGGTGGTCTGTGCTCTACTATTGAACTTAAAAATGGATACAAATTTAATGCGATTCATGATTCTATAAAATGGCTTGACCCAAGAGTAATGAAAACTCTAAGACTTGAAGAGTGGGGTTTGAAAATTATCAAGCCCAATATAGTTCGAATAGCATTAGGAAAAAAAGGGAAGCATATTATTTTCAATCGTGACCCATTAAAGACAGTAGAGTCTATTGCAAATCTTTCAAATAAAGATTCAGTAAAATGGGTAGAATTTGTTGACTATATAAACAGATTATCTAAATTATTAGAAAAATTATATACGATTACCCCCCCTAAAATTCCGAAGTTAGAAATGTCAGATATTTTTTCACTAAGACCAATGTTGTTCCCATTATTAAAACAAGGTTCTCGTGGAATTGTAGATCTTTTAAGAGTTGCACCTATGATGATGAATGAACTCATGGATGAGTGGTTTGAAAATGAATTATTGCGTAGTGCAATCTCTACTGCTGGAGTGCATCACCTATCGCTTGGGCCTTATGCTGCTGGAACTGGGTATAACTTACTGCATCAAAACCTTTACTCAGACGGCGGATTCCATAATTCACTGTTTATAAAAGGAGGTACAGTAGAACTAGCAAATACTTTGAAAAATATTGCAGAATCGTATAACGTAGAAATTCGTACCAATTCTAAAGTAAAATCTATAGAAGTAAATCAGAATAGTTGTGATGGTATTATACTTGATAATGGTGAAGTCATCAAAACTAGTACAGTAGTGTCAGGCCTTGATCCAAATAACACCTTTATTAACCTTGTAGGAACATCAAATCTTGATCCCAACTTTCTAACTCAGCTAAATAATATTAAATATCGAGGTAGTACTGCCAGAATATTTTTTATTCTTCAAAGTCTGCCTAAAATTGAAGGATTAGATCCTGATCAAATGGGAACAAATTTCTCTATATGCCCTACAATGGAATCATTAGAAAAAGCATCTGATGGAGTTAAATACGGAAAAATATCAGAGATCCCTTATGTGGAGTTCAACATCCCAAGTATTTTAAACCAAGACTTGACTTCAGATAATAAACATATTCTCTCTGCTACAGTCCAATATGCACCTTACAATCTTCGTGATCAAATCTGGGATGATAAATCCAAGTCTATATTAGAAAAAAATACAGTTCAAACAATAAAAAGTGTTATCCCAAATTTTTCATCTTTAATTGAATCATCTTCTATTTTATCTCCTCAAGATATAGAAAATGAATTTGGTTTAAAAGAAGGTAATTTAAATCATGGTGAGATGACACTTGACCAATTTATGTTTATGCGACCAACTATCAGCTCATCACAATACAGTACACCGATAAAAAATCTATACATTTGTGGTGGTGGAACTCATCCTGGTGGTGGATTACATGGCGCAAATGGATATAATGCAGCAAAAACAATATTAAAGATATGGTAGATAAATATCATAAGACTGCTACAACATTAATTAAAGGTGCAAAAACACTTGATAGAAAATATTATATAGATAAAGATATATTTGATTTAGAGTTAGAAAATATTTTTTATAAAAATTGGCTATGCATTGGCCGCTCTAATGAAGTAAGTAAAAAAGGGGAGTTTATAAAGTTCGATCTGGGTAGTGAAAGTATAATTATAGTCCGCAACGATAAAAATGTTTTAAATGGATTTTTTAATGTTTGCAGACATCGGGGTACTAGAATTTGCATTGAAGAAAAAGGAAGTTTTTCTAATACTATACAATGTAAATATCATGGCTGGACATATAACTTAGAAGGAAGATTGGTAGGAGCTCCAAATATGGATAATGTGGATAAGTTTGAAAAAAATGACTACCCACTACATAAAGTATTAATAAAAGAGTGGGAAGGTTTTATTTTTATCTGCCTATCAAATAAAGTGGAAAAATTTGATACTTTCTATGAGTCAATAAAAAATAAGTTTAATGAGTGGCAACTTTCTGAACTTGAAACAATAGAAAAAAAAGATTATTTGGTTAAAGCTAATTGGAAATTAGTGATACAAAATTATAATGAATGTTACCATTGCCCTACTATTCATCCGGATCTGGCAAAAATTCATCATTTTACCAGTGGTGAAAATGATCTTTACAAAGGGCCATTTCTAGGAGGATTTATGACTCTTAATGAAAATATGAATAGCATAACTAAAAGTGGTGATTTGTCTTCTAATCCAATACCTGCAGTAAAAAAAATAAATCTTAATCGCGTGTATTATTATTCTCTATTTCCTAATATGCTTATTAGTCTGCATCCTGACTATGTAATGTATCATAGGGTTTTACCAATATCTACCAACCAATGTAAAGTCACTTGTTCATGGCTATTCTTGCAAAAGAATAATGATCAACATAATAAAAGAGATGCTATTGAATTTTGGGATAAAACAAATAAACAAGATTGGAATATTTCAAAATTGTCACAATTAGGAATCCAATCAAGAAAATATAGTCCAGGACCTTATTCAGGTAGAGAAAGTCTCCTTTCTACTTTTGATAATTATTATTTAAGTAAACTGAATACATAATTGTATTAATAGTCTATTAATCACTTTAGCAATTATTTAATCATTTGTAATTTAAAAACCTAATAACGTAGTTATTTTGCTGACTCGGTAGCTCAGTTGGTAGAGCAGTGGCCTTTTAAGCCATTGGCCGTGAGTTCGAGTCTCACCCGAGTCACACAACGAGAATCTTAGTTTCTCGACTATAGATAGTAGAAAAAGGGAGTGAGAAATTGCTCCCTTTTTTTCTATTCAATTTTGTCAGTATCTAACTATATATGACAGCTTATGACACATTTTGTTAGATATACTTAGATACTAATCTTCTAGTGGATCGCCTACTGCTCTCCATTGCTTTTTTAAAGTTCCCCAATCATATCTTTGACCAGTTCTAGTATCTACCATTCTTGTAACATGTCCCGTTGCTGAGCCGCTTTGTGCTA
>ENA-UPTF01000053-UPTF01000053.1-marine-metagenome-genome-assembly--contig:-NODE-53-length-71938-cov-5.530455_pt1 | contig 71938 bp, 70 predicted proteins | sample MGYA00238166_ERZ767019 | MGnify/ENA primary metagenome ERZ767019 (study PRJEB28930, sample SAMN06266391) | marine metagenome | isolation source: Sea water from 250 m depth | place: Atlantic Ocean | study... | reverse complement strand
TAGCGATGGAAACCTGGATGTAGGTGGTTCTAATCCAAATGCCATGCTAAATCTTGGTGCGGGATTTTCTTTGCCATATTTCCCTCTTGGCCCAGTTACTATATCTTTAGGTGGTCGTTTGTTCACAATGGGGTTTAATACAAACTATGGAAGTACTGAATATCCTGAAAAAATAAAAGCAATAACACTCGCAGGTATTATGAATGTGGATCTGCAGCCTATTTTTCACTTCTTAGGGGAAGAATTGCATGTTGGCATGGAAGGAGGATTAACCTATGCAATAGGCTGGCAGGAAAATTATACTGGTGGCCTAGGTGTGGTTGCTGGAGGAAACTTAGACTATTGGTTCCCTAATCTTCCCCTCGCTATACGCTTTTTTGGGAATGGTTATATGATTCGACAGCCTAACGATAGTTATACTGGTTTTGGGAATATAGGCGCAGCATTGATTGTTGTTTTAAAACGGGGTGAATAATAATTAATCAATAATTATAATTTTCATTTATTCGTACTAATGAGTATGAAACGAATCTTTCCTTTTATTTTTTGTTTTCTATGCGCCCAGGATATCTATGAAGGGCCCATCATGTTCTCCTACTCCGGAAGTGAGAGCGGAGACTTTAATACAGTGGCAGATGATTCAACCAATTTGGGAGGTGCTTTGAATTTTTCTGCGGATGATTCATCTTCTTTCATAATGATGGGTGTATCTACACAAGCGGAAAATGAATTCGATCTTTTTGTCTGTGTCCTTCAGGATACTACTTTCCCAGTATCAGTGCGGGGCTGGGATATTCCTGGTAATCTGGACCCAGAAGACCCCTTAAGCTCTGAATCATTACTTATTTTCATCCCAGGGTTGGATTCAACATTTGTTACTCCATGGCTGGATTTTTTTACAGATACAACGAATATCACTGATTCGTTGGGCTTTGATTCATTAACAACTGCTTTTTTTACAGATCTATTAGATGACATGTATATTGGTATCGATGGGAATATGGAAATCAGTGAAGTAACAGATTCTACTGTTACAGGGAACTTCAATTGTAGTCTGTGGAAACCGCTTTTTTCAATCATAAATATTGATAGTGCGGAATTTCACTTTAGCAGGCTTGCTTTACCTGTTCTTGCTAACACAAATCAGGTTGTGCTTCCAAAATATCTACACTTAGACCCGGCATATCCAAATCCATTCAATCCTACAACGAATATTTCATACAATGTTAATATTCAACAAGAATTGGAGATTTCTATTTTTAATTTGAATGGACAAAGAATCAGAACATTAACTAATGATTACCATTATCCGGGGAGATATTCCATACAATTCAGCGAACAGAATCTCCCAAATGGAATCTATATTATCAAATTGCAAGGTCGTAAAGAGATACACACCCAAAAGATCACGTTCATAAAATAAAATCACATGTCAGAAAAAAATGAAAAAAATAAATTAATTCATCATGAAACTGTAAACGGATTATTGCTTTTGAAATGGGGAGATGGGTTGGAATCAGCCTTGGAATTTCAGACATTGCGAGAACACTGCCCCTGTGCAAACTGTGCCGGTGAAAAGGATATATTTGGCAACATCTACAAGGGAGCGCCAGAAACAAAGACTGAAAACAGCGACATACTATCAGGAATACAACCAATCGGCTATTATGCTTTGAGACCGTTCTGGATGGATGGTCATAATACTGGCATCTATTCTTTTGAATTATTACGGTCACTATGCGAAAAGAGCCAGAATTAAAAACTCTAAAAATATTTTAACTTTGAACTAATTTCTCAATATGAAATCACTGTTTGTCAAAAATATATTATTCTATTCGAGATGGAGCTTGGTAACTCTAATGTATGTTCTATCTTCATGTACCGAAAGAATACCAACCGAAGTTGTACCTATTAATATTCCACTATCTGGCTCGATCACAGATAGAAATGAAGAAATATCTGGAATGGATTGGTACGGTGATAATCTGATCTTGCTCCCAGAGAACTTGAACGGTTACCTGTTTTCCATACATGAATCTGAACTGGATTCAAGAATTCATGGTCGCGACACATCTGCCATCCTTCCTAAAAAAATCAAATTTCTTACTCCAAACTATGACAATATTCTTCCTGGATTTGATTCTTTCGAAGCAATTGCATTTCGAGGTTTTGAAGTATATATAACCCTTGAAATTAGATTCCCGGATAGTATGGGTGCTGCACTTGCAAGAGGACATATTGACGAAAATACCTTGGATGTCACGATCCCAGAACAAAACTTGATCGAACTGGCTGTGCCTTCATTCGTAGATAATATGTCCTACGAGTCTCTTGTGATCGATCAGAATACTGTCTATGCATTTTTTGAGACCAATGGCGAAAGCCTTGTGAATAATCCTTACGCTCTTGCTTATTCTCTTCCCCCTACCACCACCTTAAAAATGTTTCCAATGTTTCCTTTAGAATACCGAATAGCTGATGCAACCCGGCTTGACAGTAGAAAAAATTTTTGGGTCATTAATTATTTTTATCCTGGGGACCGGGAAACTATTAAACCATCAAAAGATATACTTGCAGTAAAACACGGAGAAGGTCCTACCCACAGTGTGTCTGACCGGGTTGAAAGACTTGTCGAATTCAGATTAAAAGATAAAAAGATCGATCTAACTAATAGAGCACCTTTGGAGCTTAGGCTTGAAGGTGAAAAAACCTCACGGAAATGGGAAGCTTTAGCTCGTTACGATAATGAAGGTTTCTTGATCGCTACAGATAAATACCCAACCACGATACTTGCTTTCATACCATTTTCTTCCCATTGAACCCAAGAAATAAAATTATATTTTCATTATTGGTCTTTTTTACTCTTTTATTTGCTGGTAAGCAAAAAAATGATCAGTATGTGTTATTGATCTCTTTTGATGGGTTCCGCGCTGATTATCTGGACTGGTATGATACACCAAATTTTGATCGTTTAGGAAAGAATGGTGTAAAGGCGGAAGGTCTTCGACCAGTATTTGTAACTAAAACATTTCCTAATCATTATAGTATTGCGACTGGCATGTATGCTGAAAATCACGGGTTGATAGGCAACTATTTCTTCGACCCAAAATTCAATGAGGTCTATCAACTAAAGGACCGCAATAAAGTTGAAGATGCGAGATTCTATGGTGGCGAGCCGATATGGGTCACTGCCGAGAAACAGGGATTAAAGACCGCATCTTATTTTTGGGTTGGTACCGAAGCACCAATAGGCGGCCATCAACCATCTATATGGAAACGCTATGATCATGATTTTCCTTTTGAAGCCCGAATCGATTCTGTGATAAAATGGTTTGGCCTATCAGAACAAATTCGTCCTAGGCTAGTAATGCTATATTTCCATGAGCCAGATGGAACCGGTCATCGTTACGGTCCTAGATCATCTGAAACTCAATTAATTGTAGAATCAATGGATAGATTGATGGGAAATATTTTAACTAAAATAAAAGATCTGGATATATACCCTGATCTAAATATTATTGTAACAAGTGATCATGGCATGGCTGAAACAAGTCGTAAGCGACAGATTCCGCTTAAAGAACATATCGATATGAGAACTATCACAATGGAAGGTTCCGGGCCATACTCTTTCCTGAGTAGTAAATCAAAAAAAAATCTTGAGGACACATATAATACATTAAAGGGGATTCCTCATTTGACAGTTTACCTGAAAAATGATATACCAGATCGTTGGCATTTCAAGAATCATTACCGTATCAAAGATCTACTGGTATTGGCTGATGAAGGCTGGACGGTCGTAGAGACCGATCATGGTCCGTCATCATACATGTCAAAAGGAACCCATGGGTATGATAATGCCTTGCGCAGTATGCACGCTATTTTCCTTGCCCAAGGACCTGTGTTCAAGATAGACTATTTTTCATCCGTTATTAATAATATAGATATTTATCCACTGGTTGCCCACATATTGAAATTAGAACCCTTTAATGGAATCGATGGAAAACTGAGCAATGTTCAGGGATTATTGAAATAGTAAAATCAATTGCTCTTTTTTGCCTGGTCTTCCACCTTATGGATCGCTGTCCTAATTTCTTCTTGGTCCCCAATATAATAATGTCGGACCGGGGACAGTGCACCATCTAATTCATAGACCAGCGGAATACCGGTTGGAATATTGAAGCCAACAATTTCTTCATCAGATATATTATCCAAATATTTTACCAGTGCCCGCAATGAATTCCCATGGGCACAAATCAGCACTCTCTTTTCTTTTTGAAGATCAGGGACCATCAACCCATGCCAACAAGGCAGAAAGCGTTCTACTGTATCCTTCAAACATTCACTGGCAGGAAGATCTTGTTCATCTAAATCAGCATAACGGTCATCAAATTTTGGATGCCGTTTGTCTTCTTGGCCTAAATCTGGTGGAGAGATTTCATAACTGCGGCGCCAGATATGTACTTGTTCTTCACCAAATTCATCGGCTGTTTCCGCTTTATTCAGACCTTGAAGAGCACCATAATGTCGTTCATTCATCCTCCAGTTTCTAAAAACCGGGATCCACATGAGATCCATTTCATCCAGTACAAACCATAACGTGCGAATAGCCCGAGTCAGTACCGAGGTAAAGGCCACATCAAATATATATCCCTTTTCTTTTAGAATCCGACCTGCTGATCGCGCTTCTTTTACGCCTTTTGGAGTCAAATCCACATCGGTCCAGCCAGTGAATCGGTTTTGCAGGTTCCATTGGCTCTCACCATGGCGCAGTAGAACCAGCTTTATCATATATAACGTTTCACAAACATTATCTTAGTTTGAAATTCACCAGTCTATTTTTTTCGTGAAAGAAATATCTTTGTAGATTATATAGCATGTGTGGTCGAAAAACATTGACACGTGATATACAATCCATTATTCAGGAATTAGCTATAAACGAATGGGTCGACCCCGATAGTTATTCCTTGAGTTATAATATTGCACCCACACAAAAATCCCCGATACTGATCTTTGAGAATTCCCAGCGAGTAGTAAAACAGATGCAATGGGGCCTTATACCAAAATGGTCCGAAGACCAAACAATTGGTTCTAAACTGATCAATGCCAGATCAGAATCACTGAAAAATAAACCATCCTTTAAAGATCTACTGGAAAAGAATCGCTGTGTTGTGATCACAGATGGATACTATGAATGGAAATCCAGTGGAAGGGAAAAACATCCTTATTATTTCCATCATCCCCAGAATCGCTTGCTTCTTATGGCTGGATTATGGTCATATTGGACACCATCAGAGAAAAGAAAAATCTTGAACTATACCGTCATAACCACCCAGGCAAAAAAAGATCTTGCTCATATACATAACCGTATGCCGGTCATTCTTGATCCCTGTTCAATAATGACCTGGATAGATATTGAGTCATATTGTTTTAACGATACAATTGATATATTGAGAACATACCCACACCCTCTGAATGTTCACCCTGTTAGCCAAAGAGTTAACAGCATTCATAACAACTCATCAGACTGTATCAATAGTATCCATGATATATCAACTTTAGATCTATTCTAAATAAACAATATGATAGGGTTCTTTAATCAGACCCTATTGAACCAAATAACTTGGCTAAATCAAGCCCTAAGCCTATACCCGCTGATGCCCAACCAGTAAATATCTCTTCTTTTGGGACAGCATAAGCGCGACCATAAAAAGAAACAATAAATGGTAGCAAGGCAAAATGATAATTCAAATCTCCACCAACTGAAACACCGAATCCAGTTCGGTAAGAACCAGTGGCTAATGTGATGGTCTTACTTAGTCTCTCCCCGCCCCAAGGGACTATTTTATCAAGGTCCAGGTGTGCTCCTATGAGGTAGGCCGTTCCTTGAAATGTTATCGTGTCAATTGCAGATGACCGAAAAAAATAATTCTGAATCTCTATAACAAGATTTGTCTGAATCGGTCCAATATTCATCTTAAATGGTGTCACGATAGATATGCCGATTGATGCTTTGGTCGTATCATAATCTTCTTGTAACAAAGTATCCACGTATATTGGGTAACTCCACTGTCCAATGATACTGGATTCAGTGGCTATCTTTTTCGCTGTTGCAACAGTGACGGCACCTTCATCAAGGTCATCTTGATAAGGTTTCAAAAGATCGGGATTAATATCACCGAAGTTCGCCCCCAATGCGAGTCCAAGACTTCCCCATCCAGATATTGTATTCTCACCTAATTCATTGAAAGCTGCTAATGATTGACCATAGATACCCATATACAGCCTGCTCGGCAATAAATGATATCCGACCGATGCACTCAACGATAACCCATAACCTGCAGAGAGCATACCGCCACCAAAGCGGAATGCTACTTCAACATTTTCAGGTAACCAGTCATATTTCATATCAAGATTATATTGCATTGCAGCAAGGGTGCCGATCCCTTCTATAAAAGTGTTTGTATCATTCAGGGCAATCTTATAGGAAATTAATTCAACACCAAAACTTAGATCCATATCTCTAATGGTCATGTTTCCTCGCGGAGCAAAGAATACTCCAAAGATAGGATGGGGAACACTTGGGTTTAAGGATGACCCGTATAACAATGGGAACCCATACCAGCCGACACCCAACACAGGGCTGATATATTTTATAGTATCTTCTTCGATCTCAACATCCCCCACAATCATTATGGTATCAGGTTTCCATTCAAATCGGTAAGCGTTTACATCTGGATATGATATAGGTAAAATACGACTCTCGATCTCCCGACCAGTTGCATCGAATATTATTCTAACTGTTTCATCTCGTTCGAGATAAGTATCAAATCGAACGGTTTGAATAAGACGATCCTGGGCATCCTTATAATGAATCTCTCTCAGCCACTCTCCATTTTCCATGTATAAAAGATGACGCCCCACCAAACTGCTGTCAGATCGGAAATAGGATGAACGAATGGTCTCCATAGACAAGATTGAATCAGCGCGCTGGTTATAATGAAAACGATAAAAGTAATAACGAATGCCTTTTTCATCAAAAATATCTATTCTGGCTGGACGACCATCCTTAGTGCTTTTTACTTTTGCCTTCCATCCAGATTTGATCTCGCTCAATTTATGGGAAAACAACAAACTATCAACTCTAGTGATCATCCCATCCTGGTGAAACTGGATACTATACTCAGAGCGGGTACCCGAACGATTCCAAATCAGGTGCCAAGAGTCTAAGGGATTGGCATTCTCATCATATTTAATAACAACTTTAATACGGCCATTCTTGTCCCATTCAGTTTCATAAAATGGTTTAGCAATAAAAAAATCTCTTGAATATTCGCCGGTGAGTAAACGACGATATGGGTTCCAATGGTTATAATATTTTATTGGTTTAGGTCGTTTTTTTTTCTTTTGTGCCTCTACATTCTCAGAATAAGGAAACAAGAAACTAATTGCACATATCCATAAAAGGATAAAACGTGGCTTGTGAATCCGGCGATCGCCTATGCGACCCCCCAGCTAATCAGCATGATCAGCAGAAAAAAAAGACTGAATCCTATCCAACTTCCGGCACTGATACTACGCTGGTATGCTGAAACATCTTCATCTAGGCTTTGATAGTTTAAAACAATTTCTTGTTCCTTTCCTTCAGCAACAAATACATCTAATATTCCCATCCGTAGAATATTGTCCATCATTTTTTCTTGAGGAGTTCGAGGTGCAGGTGTAAGCGCAGGATCAGTGGGGAAATAACCCACCTGATGCCATCCAGGTAAAACATCGATCGCAAATTCCAATGGCGATTTTCCCACTAACTTATTATCCACGTAAATAGGGAGACCTTCAGTATCACATAGAATACGGATGCTGGATCGTTCTCGGGCCTCTTTCCAAGATGATGGGTGCCGCCAACGATCCTTTACAACATCAAAGGTATCAGGCAACTCTTCAACAATAAATGACTGTACCAGTTCTCCTTCCTCCTGAATTTCATCAGTCTTGTCTGTGGAATAATTCAGCACAGCTAAAAGATTTTTTCCTTTGGCATGGCGAATAAGCTGGTATGAATCTATGGTGCGTGCAGTATGAAAAATAATTTGTATAGAACCATCTGTTTCAGCAACATCTACTGAAAGAAGCGGGTAATTGAATTTTTTTTTGATTATATCAGGTGAAGATAGAGACACATTGAAAAGGCTCAGGGTAAACCAGTTCTGACGGTCGATCCATCCTGAGATATCATCTCGGTCAATAGTTCGGTCAAACAAAATAGTGACCTCCACACCCGTAGGCTCTGATAATATATCAGCATGAATGATTGCAGTTTGTGACTGGCTTTTTAGGAATGATAAAAAAATAAAAAAAATCAGTATTGAACAGGACCTCTGCCGAATCCTCAGAACGGTACGAGGCATAATTAGCCAGAATCTTCTACTTTATCCTGTAAAAACTTAAATGTCACTTTTTGGGTCCTGCCCTTGGTAACATATACATCACGATAATCAGGCATTGGTATTCCATATTGATTTCTCTTAGGAGCACCCGGAATATCTATACGAATACGATGCCAGCCTGGTGTCACAGGTACTCGGCTCGTTAATGGTGTTTTTCCCATTTTTTTCCCATCAAGATATACGAAAACATCCAGGAGATCACATCTTATTTTTAAGAAAGTTTTTCGACTAGAGATATCAGGAAGAAGATGGTAGGTCAATATTTTAGTTTCAGGTATCTTAGTATATTGAAGCTGTTTCTTTTCTTTCTTCTTTGGTGTTCTTTTAGCTGATTTTTTCTGTTTTACTTTTTTCGCTTTTAGTTTTGGACGTTCTTTTTTATTTAATAGTGATTTTTGCGGTTGAGGCGGTTTCTGAGGGACACTCCTTAAACTACTATCTATAGACTCATCAACAGGATCCGGGTCGGGATTTTCAGTGTTATTTTTTGTTGTGTTCGCAAAAACGTTATAAGGAGCAGGAGGCCCAAATTGCAAGCTTTGTATCTCATCCTTATTTTCATCTGTTACAGACCTATCAGAAATATCGTCTGCGGTCAAAATATCAATTTTTTCATTTCCAGCCCAGTGTTTATCCCAAATATCCAGTTCTACTAATCCAACAGAATTGTCATCACTTTCTGTACTATACCAATTATCATACCAAACAAAATATTTTTCTGTTCCATATTTTTCCTGAGCGTATACAAATGATTGATGGAAAGGTTGCCCGGTTGCTTCCTGTTTTGGCAAAGAAAATATTTTATTAATATTATCCTTTTCTGAGTGCTTGATATCGGTGACTGTTTGACCATCCAATTCACGCCATATCTGAACGAGAAATACACGAGATGATGTAGAATGGAATATCTCGAAGTCAACAATGGAATGTTCCAGAAGAAAACCTATTTGTACTGACTCTTTATTTTGTATTCCTTCAATTTCTAATAGAGGAGATTTTGCTTTTAGATTATCGAGCACATTTTCGCCCAAAACCGCCTCATTGATGGTCAAGTAAAACCAATTCTCTTGTCCCACCCATCCAGCAATATTCCCCGCTTTTGGGACATTATTAACAACAATCCGAATCAATAGACCATTGGTTTTTTGATGATAGGACACCAATTGAACCTTGTGGGCATTTATTTCTCCCAACAAAGTCGAAAAAATCAAAGTAAGGATCCAGTGTTTTATTTTAGTTATCCTTCAATTCCTGTTGCAGCTTCATAACTTTATTTAACTCCACCTCTGTGTTTTGTCCCTTCGTTTCTTTCTCGCGAATAGTGATACGAAGTTCATCTATTCTTCTCTTTATCGGACCCGATTTTAATGTTTTCAAACAGTCATTGACAATTTGTTCAGTTAAAGAAGTATCGTGCTCCTGATACAGAATTTCTGTGACAATTTCCCGTTCTAACTTGTCAGAAAAATACTCGATTATTGCAGCCGTGTCCACTATCATTTTCCCTTTTAATAGTTGCCTTGCCAGTTTTTGAAGCAGGGGATGTGTGAACAGATCTATATTTACTTTAGTTTTCACCATGCTACGTATACTCTCATCTTTATTTACCAATAACTGAAGTAATTCTATCTGTGCTTTTCTCTCTTTGGACGTGAATTCAGTGAGAAGGGATCTCGATATTTGATCTTTATTGTTTGTTTGTGTACGGGAGCGTTGTTCTTTCATAATCTTGACCAGATCAGATTCATTTACCTTTAGTCGTTCGGCCAACACTCTAATTAATTCATCCCGAAAGATATTATCACGAATCTCTTTTATCTCTCTTGTTATGTTATAAATATAATCTCGTCGTTCAGACCCCTTTAAGTTAAGAGCCTGAAAATATTCCAAGTGAAAATCTAGAAAATCCTGAGCATCCCCAATGCTGGTTATTATTTCTTCCCGACCATTCTGCCGTATCCAATCATCAGGATCAAGCCCATCAGGTGGGCGGACCACATTTGTCTCTATGCCAGCTTTCAATAAAACAAATCCTGCGCGGACTGCGGCAGAGCCGCCCGCATCATCCCCATCATAGATCAATATAACCTTTCTCGTGATCTTAGACAATTCCCAACCATGTCTCTGCGTGAATGCTGTGCCTGACATAGCAAGAACAGGATGAATCCCTACCTGATAGAATTGAAGAAAATCCATATATCCTTCCACAAGAATAGTATATCCTGCCTTTCGAATTGCATCCCTAGTAGCTTGGATCCCATAAAACACACTACTTTTTTTATATAATGGTGTTTCAGGTGAATTCAGATATTTTGCCGCATCATCTGATTTAAAGATACGCCCGCCAAAGGCGATGATCTTACCCGATGGATGAAACACAGGAAACATAATCCTCGAACGAAAACGATCGAAGATCCCCTTATCCGTATGGGAAAATAATCCAGATTTATTTATTTCATCCTTCGACAATTCATTAGCATTCAAATGACTGTTCAATTGGTTCCAGCTATCAATGGAAAAACCGATTCGAAATTGTTTAAGAATATCTTTGGTCAGATCTCGTTCTAATAAATAATTCAGTGCTTGTTCACCTTGTGATGAGTAAAGATTATTTGTGTATAATTTGGCTGCTTTTTCATGTAATTCATACAGACTTGAAAATATTGCTGAACTCTCTTGCCCTTGTTCATATTCAATTGGAATATTATAACGTTCAGCCAAAATTATTACTGCTTCGGGAAATGTGACCTTTTGATATTCCATCAGGAATGAAAAGACATTTCCGCCATTACCACAGCCAAAACAGTGGTAGATCTGCTTTGCTGGGGCAACACTAAAGGATGGGGTTTTTTCATCATGAAATGGGCACAGACCAAAATAATTTGCTCCTCTTAGACGCAAATCCACTTCTTGAGATACAATATCAACAATATCTGCTGAACTACGCACACTGTCAATTGTTTCCTGGGGAATCTTAGCCATTAGGATTGTATTAACTGATGTATATAAGCTTCACTTTTGGTAACCGGGTCATCCCATCCAAAAAATTCGACTATTACTATACGCATTCTGTTTCCTGTACGGGCAATGGCTGAATTACGCTGGATAATATCGGTCCATTTTTCCATGGGCAATAAGGCAAGAAACCAGACAAAGACAATAACCATCATAAACCCTTTCACTGCGCCAAAAATAAATCCAAAAGAATTATTAACCCAGCGGTTCGCTTTAGAAAGCAGGGCAATATGAAAAAATTTTGTTAATATTCGTACAGCTATCAAGGTTAACGAAAATATTCCGGTGAACCCAAGGAATACAGCGATCCATTGATCTATTTCTACAACACTCATGATGAGCTCAGAAAGTGCAACACTGTTCTGGGTTGAAAATAAAACAGCAAGTATTAAACCAATTAGCCGACCTAGTTCCTCTATTAGACCACGTTGAAAACCAACCGTTCCCATAAGACATAGAAAGCAAATGGCCAGCCCATCCAAAAACCAGTTCATTTATTGGAGTAATTCTTGAACAATCTTATTTGCCTTTTTACCATCTACCTTGCCGGCACCGCGCTGCATAACTGACGCCATTACCTTTCCAATATCAGCCATATTTTTTGCCCCGGCCTCTTGAATAACATCTTGTATGAGTTGTCGAATATCATTTTCCGACATCATTTCCGGTAAATAGGTTTCTAATTCAAATAGTTCGGCCTCTTCTTTAATGGCTAATTCTTCCCGATCTGCATTTCGATAAATATCTGCAGATTCTCTCCGTTGTTTCACCAGTTTCTGGATAACTTTTATAGAATCTGAATCAGTGAGATTGCCTTCATTATCTATCTTTTTGTCTTTTAACTTTGATAATAATGTCCTAAGCGTACTGGTTTTTATTTGATTCCCAGACTTCATGGCTATATACATATCCTGTTGAACCTTATCCATAAGAGACATAGATCTGTTATCCTTCTTGATCTATACGTTTCATTGATAAAAGTAAAAGGTCTTTGTTCGTTTCAAACCCTATGAATCGCCTACCGTAACGCTTAGAGGCCACACCAACATCACCACAGTTCATAAAAGGATCTAAGACCCAATTTAGTTTGAAACTGCTAGTATTCAGTATTTTGGAAAATAATTTATCTGGTTTTCGTCTGTTCCCATCATTTACCTCAGGAATGTCCATCCAAAAATTAGTTTGTGATCCATTCTTTGATACGGAGATCAATTCCTTTTGGTCAGATTCCAAACTAACTGCACGCAGATCAAATAAAAAATTTTCGCTTTTAGTTGCAAACCAAATGTCCCCTGCTTCATTTTTCCAGGTTGGGTTTCTGGGTTGGCCCTTATCGCCTTGATTCCGCCAAGTGATGCGTGTTTGAACCATAAAACGGTTGCTAATCAATCCATGGTACATACTGGATTCTGGCCAATCACATAATAGGTATAATCCACCAGTGTTCTTTAGTACTCGATAAGATTGATCCAGCCATTTTTCATTCCACTGATAATACTCTTGGAGTGTCATCTGGCTACCTTGATCATTTATCTCACTCCAAGGATCTTTGGGTGGTTCGGTAATGATAAGATCAATGGATCGATCTGGCAATTGTTGCATCCCATCGAGGCAGGTTGAAAGAAACAGTCCCTCTTTCATTTGATCTGAGGTCATGGAAATATCATCTACTGTTTGGATAGCCGGTAAATATCGGTTCAAATCATTAATTGTCAGCCCGGGATAGGTTTCCAGGGGATTGGTAAAGGGGGTTATAAAGGATTCTTTTCCAGGATTTGGCATAGGGAAATTTAGCGTATGTAAAATTTAAATCGCTTTTAGAATTGTAGCCAAACCAGGGTAAGATCCTTTGGTTTTAATTAAAAAATTTATCAGTGCAAATTATCACCCAAATCATATTGTAATCCTTATCCACTTTGATATTTTGTTCAATACCATAAATTGTTTTAGCATTTGTAAATTAGTTCTATGAAGCTCATTGGAGAGTTAGAAATAATGACTTTTGTGTTCCTGATGTTGCATATGATCGTTCAGCAAAAAAAATCAATCTGTGACCAGACCCGAAAATGGTCTAAAAGAATGAATGGATATAATTAAGCATAACAACACACCATTTAGAAAATTTCAATGGTAAAAAAAGAAAGTGTGCTATTTATTTGCACTGGTAATAGTTGCCGTTCCCAGATCGCTGAAGGTTTACTTCGGGATATGGCTGGGGATCTTTTCAATGTCTATAGTGCTGGGAGTCATCCGTCACGGGTTCATCCTGCATCTATAATGGTCATGGCTGAGTGGGGAATAGATATCTCAAAACACACATCTGACAGCATTAATAAATATTTGAACAAAGATATAGATATTGTCATAACAGTTTGTGATAATGCCAAAAAGGTCTGCCCTAACTTTCCCGAAAAGGTAAAACGAATTCACTGGAATGTTGATGATCCTTTTAACGGGTGGGGAAGTGAACCTTCTGACCTGGTACCATACCGAACGACCCGACAAGAACTAAAAAACAGAATCAATGATTTTTTGAACTAACTGAAAAATTAATGTTCAAAATACCAATTGATCACTTTATACAAATATTTATTTCCTTTATAAAAATATCTATTCATCGATCACAGGCTTAAGTTGTGAATTTTCTCAGGATTTTATCCAACTTGTTATCGCCAAGCTCATCTAATTCATAGGTAACACGAGTGGATGGGTGTTTGATATTAACGATTCGGCGCAGATCAATTGGTGTACCTATAACTACCGCATCACAATCAGTGTTATTGATCGTCGTTTCCAAATCACGGACCTGATCATTCCCGTAACCCATTGCCGGAAGTACCATGCCAATATCTGGATAATGATCGAACGTTCTTGCAATAGAGCCCTGGGCAAAAGGTCTTGGGTCGACCAACTCAAGAGCTCCGCACTGATTGGCGGCTACTACACCGGCACCGAACTTCATTTCACCATGTGTGAGTGTAGGACCATCCTCCACCACTAAAACCCTCTTCCCATTTATGATATCAGGGTCTTCGACTGTAACAGGTGAAGCTGCATCCACGACCTTTGCCTTTGGATTAATTTGTGCAATACTGGTGCGTAGTTTCTCCACATTTTCTGGGTCCGCGGTCTTTATCTTATTGATAATGACCACATCTGCCATTCTAAGGTTTGTCTCTCCGGGATAGTATTGAGTCTCGTGACCACTGCGATGAGGGTCGGCAACCACAAAGAGTAAATCTGTTTGGTAAAAGGGCATATCATTATTACCACCGTCCCATAGGATAACATCTGCTTCCTGTTCTGCTTCACGAACGATAGCTTCATAATCCACTCCCGCATATACGATGGTCCCCCGATTAATATGTGGTTCGTACTCTTCCATTTCTTCAATCGTGCAATCGTGTTTCCCAAGATCATCAAGACTACTGAAACGCTGTACAGCCTGGGCGCTGAGATCCCCGTAAGGCATGGGATGCCTAATAACGGCTACTTTCATGCCAGCACTTTTGAAGATCTCGGAGATCTTTCGGGTGGTTTGGCTCTTACCGCATCCTGTTCTTACCGCACATATACCTATCACAGGTTTCGTGCTCTTGATAGCAGTACGAGACATACCCATCATCTTAAAATCAGCACCGGCGGCATTAACTATTGAGCCCAAATGCATCACATCCGTGTGTTGTATGTCGGAATATGAAAAAACGACCTCATTTATATGATGGGTTTGAATCAAGGTTACCAATTCACTTTCATCATGGATCGGGATTCCTTCCGGGTAAAGATCACCAGCCAGTTCAGGAGGATACAAACGACCTTCAATATTTGGTATCTGCGTTGCGGTAAAGGCCACCACTTGATACAGATCATTATTTCTGTAATAAGTATTAAAATTATGAAAGTCACGACCAGCGGCACCCATAATGATCACGTTTATCTTTACCATATCAAATTTCTCCAAATATTCTACATTAAATAAAGGCGCGAACTTACTGATCGATCCACAGCATCAACAAAATATTAACCGATTAGTTCAAACATTTGAACCAGACAAAATAGGAGGAAAATTCAGACTCCCTGACATAGATATATGGAACAAATAGGGTTATATTTCATAAACTACATATCACAAGACAGGAGAGTAGGAACAATATGAAAGATCTTATTATCATTCTCACAATGGGAACCTTATTCTTTAACTGTACCGGCTCAATCCCGCCTCCCTCGCCAGCATTGGAGAAGAACGACAATTTGACCCTTGGTACAGTCCAAAGCCAGATCCAAAAAGGGATGAGCCAGACAGAGGTTCTATCAGCACTTGGATCACCGAACATCGTTACCAAAGGTTCAACAGGGAATGAGGTTTGGACCTATGATAAGATAGGCAGTAGCCAATCCGCCGCAGTTTCTTCAACCTATGGAGCGCGTACACTTGGTCAGGGGATCTGGGTCTTTTTATTTGGTGGTGTAAGTTCTAGATCTTCCGCAAATGCTACCACTGAGTCAAAATCGTTGACGGTAATCATTACTTTCGATGAGAATAACAATGTTTCAATCATTAATTATCAGAGTCTGAAATACTAAAATAATGCGCTGTCTTGTTAAGCCTCGGACAGTTAATGGAAGATTACTATATATCTCCCTGATCATTTATCTTTCATCAGCATTATCATTATATGCTGTACCACCTAAATCTAAACCATCCACAGCTGTAGCACGAACCCTGCAGACCCGAAATTTTTCCGCTGATATGAAAACCGCTCTAAAAGCATCCATTAACGCGCTTCAGGACCTTGATTATACGGTCGATGTACTAAATTCAGATGTAGGGTTGATCACTGCTAGCCGAACCACGGAAGAGAAAAAAGCAGCGGTCTCAAAAGATGGAGTGGAGCCCGGTCCATCTACCAAAATTGATGAAGAAGCAGTAGAAGCAAAACGTGACGCCTGTATCACCGCTATTGGTGCCGCTATTGTTGCAGGTATCTTTGTGGTTATCATTGGGACCCTGTTCGGAAAATCAGATAAGGATGATGAAGATGAGAAATCTTCCAACAGTAGTTCTGGGAAATGGCACAAATCAGGTAGAAGTAATTCTAATGGAGGAACAACCATTAATAGATACTACACCAAAGATAGCGGACCACAAGGTCCACGCATTTACCGCTATAAGGTTACTGTAAACCTGGAAGAAATTAACCAAGGGACCACAGAAATCAGGGTCAGTGCAAGCGGAGAATTAGAGCAGGATGGGAAGATACTTGAATCAGGAGGGATACACGAACTAGAATTCTTTAAGAGGTTCTTCGCTTCTATGAACAAATCACTATTCTTGGATGAGAACCTCCCAACCAATTAATTTGTTCTTATCTTTTACTATATTGGGGGAATAGGGTTATCCTTTATATCCCTAATCCAATATTTAGGTTTATGCTGGGAAATGCGCTGATATCAGGATAAAGGTCTTCAACTATTGTATAACGGACGTTCAGGAGCGCAGTTAGAACAAGTATTTTGAACTGTAACCCTGCCTGCACATGAAAGCCCTGCACTGTTTCAGAATTCTCTTGCATATAGTCTAAGATCTTGTTCGCCATTACTTCTTCATCAAACTCTTCAAAAAGATCTTCACCAAGTAGACTTTCCATCAAACTTAGAGACATGAATGGAGCACCTATATGCTGGTTCATGCCTGCACCGGCATTAAGGTCTACTCCCCCCAGAACAGGAACACTTAGATCCAATAAATTTGTCCGAACGGTATAATAAACTGAACCCCTTGCCCATGCAAAATCCGTTAAACCGGTGTTTACAACCATTTCATTATCATCAAACGCACCATCTACATTACTATCAAGATAATTCTGAAAATCAAACTGGTATGTATTGCCAACAAATTGAAAATCAACCTCCAGATCTATATATGGAATCACATCCAGATACAAGAACCCTCCAGCACCTGCACCATTCTCGAAACCATTACGCAAAATCCTGACCTCTGTTGGACTTGACACCTTAGAATCACTACCTGCATTTACTATAACCTGATCATAGGCTACATTTAAACCAAATCCCGCAATGGCAAAGACCGATACTGGTAACAAACAAATAAAAGCAGAGACAATTAATTTCTTCATGTTCATATTCTCCTGTATGTTGTAGCAAAATCCTTAAAGATTTTACACAGCTTGAACTAATAAATGAACATCTCTCTATTTGTCATTGAAATCCCGGTTTTGTCCTGAATAAATTGAACCTTACTTTTTCCCATGAACCGTAGCATTTTTCTATCTTTCATTTTTGTTGGGTCTATTTTGTATCCTCAGGAACTCAAATGGCCAACCAACGCTGGGAATGCGTATTCATCAAACTTTGGTGAGTACCGAGATGATCACTTTCATATGGGTCTTGATATCAAGACCAATGGCAGAACTGGATACGAGGTCTATGCTATAGAGAATGGTTTTATATCCCGCATTGTATCCAACTATAATGGCTATGGCAAAGCGTTATATCTAAAAACTGTTAGTGGACACATCGCTGTCTACGCACATTTGGATAAATTCGCCCCGATTCTTGAAAAGGTCTGGAGACTCCAGCAATCTCGCGGAAAAAGTTATATAGTAAATACTAATTTTTCATCTCGCGAATTTCAAGTCAAAAAAGGGGATATTATTGGCTATACGGGGAATACTGGTTCTTCATTTGCTCCTCATTTACATTTTGAACTTCGCAATAGTAAAAATGAACCATTAGATCCTTTAAGCAACGGTTTATTACGAACAGATGGTGTAACACCAATTCTTAATAAACTCGCTTTTATTCCCTTATCCAGAGAGGCACTGGTGAATTCTAGCTCGCTGACCCAGATAATTCCCCTCTTTCGGGATAAAAGCGGTGTATATCTTTTTGCGGACACATTGAGCACTATTGGAGATTTTGGACTGGCAATACAGGCAATAGATAAGCGAGAAGGATCAAAAAATGTTTATCAGTTTCATCGTGCAGAGCTTTTCGTAGATGGGAAACCGGTTTTTAAGCTTGTTTATGACAATATTCCTTATTCACAATCCAATAGTGCTAAGACACTGATACAATTCGGGATCAAGCGGGATAACCTAGGTGAATTCCAGAAACTCTACCGACTCCCAGAACATTCTCGCGTGGCCATACATGGTACTAATGATAGCGGTATACTGCGGCTCGACCCAGGTTACCATCGAGTCGAAATAAAGATTCAGGATGCGGCAGGGAACGAAGCTGTTGCTAAAGGTATTCTTGTAGGTGCATTCCCTACGTCTCTTTCCGTAGAAGAACTACAACGAGACGAGAAAGTGGTAACTCTGGCAATAAGCCCCAAACGAGGAGGATTACCGATTCGGGATGCTACGATCTATAGTTTTACACCTTTTGGTTATCCAGATATGAAACTGAAGAATTTACATACTCAACGAGTAGGTAATAGCCTCCATGTGTCTCTTCCTGTCAAAGATACGGAAAACCGAATAATGCAGATCTTAGGTATCAATCAAATTGGAGCCATGGCATTACCGATTCACTGGGAAAATAATAAAACACCTGACAGTGTGATCGATCTTCATCTTAATCTGGAAATATCCCATGCGGAGCGGGGTGTCTTTTTTCAAATAAAAATGGATCGATATTCTTCAGCAAACGCTACACTTAAGCTATCTAATGATAATACTTTTCAAGCCTATGAACTAACTCAGATACAACCAACGGTCTTTCTATCTGAGATGCTGCCAGTTCAATATCTACGGAATATCAAATTCGTAGATGCGTCCCTATCACACGAAGGCTACTCCCGGGAAACACGGTTTAATTTCCAACCTGGCATAGCTGAACCTGGTATAAAGACCGTGATCCTGTCCAAAGATAGAAACTGTTCTATCCAAACTTCTTCCAGTACTGTTTACACTGCAACTGCTGTCTGGATCGATAAAGTAAATGAATATGCTCCAATTGAAATTGGCTATCACCTCTCTCCAGTCTATCAATTGCAGCCGTTTAATCAAGCTCTGCAGGACTCCTTTTTGATCGGAATGCGCTATAAACACCAATATTCAGGTCATTCCAAAGTAGGTATCTATTATTATGACATGAAGGAACAAAAATGGACCTACACCCCGACAAAAAATAACCCTAAGCGACAATTTCTTTCTTCATCCCTAGGCCAGTTCGATGCTGTTACAATTATTCAGGACCTGGAACCACCAAAGATCCTGAAGACCTTCCCAGCTCATGGTGGACATTATGAGACCCAGGATATCAATAAGATAAAAATTGATGTGGATGATGCCCTTTCGGGAATCGAGGCAGAAGAAGCGTCTTTTTCATTAACATTAGATGGACAATCGGTATATTTTGCTTACCAGCCAGTGATAAAACAACTTTCATACACACTGGGTAGAACACTTCGTTCTGGTAACCATAAATTCGAAGTGGCCCTGAGAGACCGGGTCGGCAATGAGACTCAAAAGAAGGTATTATTCTCGATTGACTAGTGTTTTTCCCTTATAAAGATGATAACCCAAGGGTATTGGTCCCTTATGTGAATTATGGAATCATTAGTTTGAATGTTTTCATATTTATTGGTCAAACAATGTTATCGTTACATGACCCAAGGATCAATATAGCACTGATAAATGTATTTGGTTTTATACCTATAGAATTCAATTTACTGGATATATTAACATCAATGTTCATGCATGGCGGTTTATTCCATATACTTGGTAATATGTGGTTCCTTTGGATCTTCGGTGATAATGTAGAGAGTGCTCTGGGGCATGTACGATACCTAGGGTTCTATCTATTTTGCGGCTTTGGTGCGGCCATTGGCCAGTTCTTGATCAATCCATCATCACCGGTACCTATGGTTGGAGCAAGCGGTGCAATAGCAGGGATATTGGGAGCTTATATGCTAATGTACCCCCGAGCCCGGGTACATGTTTTCATTATTTTCTTTGTTATTACAACAATTGCTGTCCCCGCTCAGATTGCAATAGGTGTGTGGTTCCTTGTACAGCTGACAAATGGTTTAGGATCGATTGGTCTTAACACAGGAGGGGTAGCTTGGTTTGCTCATATTGGGGGTTTTGCAGTTGGGGTAGCAACACAAAAGATGTTTCGAACATTTCGAATCAAATAATGGTCAACAATCAATTAATTAACACTGCTCTGAAGATGCGATCTAGATCTCGTGCACCTTACTCCAATTATAGTGTTGGTGCTGCCATAGAAACAGAAAATGGGAAAATTATCGGTGGATGTAATGTGGAAATTAGTAGCTATGGACTTACCTGCTGTGCTGAGAGGGTAGTACTTTTTCGTGCTATTTCAGAGGGTTATGATTCTTTTAAGGCTCTTTCCGTTGCTACTGAAAATGGAGGTATGCCCTGTGGTGCATGTCGTCAAGTGATCTGGGAATTGTGCGGAAATATTCCGATCTATATCTGTGATAAGAACGGGTTAGTTAAATCTGTGAAATCTGGGGATCTTATCCCAGATCCGTTTGATGATACCAAATTAGAGTGAAAAAATTAATTCTAATCGGGATTGCAGGGGGTTCAGGCTCTGGTAAAACGACATTGACCAGTGAATTATTAAATGAATACGGGAAAGATAAAATAGCGGTCATTGAACAGGACTCATACTATAAAGACCTTTCTCATCTCTCATTGGAAGAACGAAGAACATATAATTATGATCATCCAAAAGCTATCGATATTGCGCTTTTTCAATTTCAGCTTAGCACCCTATTAAAAGGAAGAAATATTAATATCCCAATTTATGATTTCTCAAATCATGTGCGACTCAAGAATACAAAAATGATCGTACCATTGCCTGTTATCATTGTAGAAGGGATCTTGGTCTTGTATTTTCAAGAGTTGCGTCAACTTATGGTCATAAAAATATATATAGATACACCAGAAGACATCCGTTTCAAGCGTCGTTTCGACCGTGATATAAAGGAGCGGGGTCGCACTGCTGAATCCATAAGGAAACAATATATATCCACTGTACGACCCATGCATGAAGAATTTGTTCAACCATCAAAAAATTCTGCAGATATTATCATTTTGGGGCACAAAGATCAGGGAGATATAATAGAGCAGGTGCGACTCAAGCTTGATCCTATTTTAAACAATCGATAATATTATGAGTCTAACTCCTATAAACTCCGGGTGGATAGAAGTGATATGTGGCACTATGTTCAGCGGCAAAACAGAAGAACTGATACGGCGACTACGTCGAGCACAGATTGCAAAAATGTCTACTACCATTTTCAAGCCCCTTGTTGATACCCGCTACAGCGATACTCAGATCGTAAGCCATAACCAGATGAAGATGGATTCGAGATTGGTGGAATCATCTGCAGAAATCCTTCCGTTGTCCCAAGGCTCTAAAGTGGTAGGTATAGATGAAGCTCAATTCTTCGATGATGATCTTTTACCTATTTGTAAAGAATTAGCATCCAATGGAGCACGCGTGATTGTTGCTGGATTAGATACAGATTACCGTGGACTCCCATTTGGACCCATGCCAGAACTCATGTGTGAAGCAGATTATCTGGACAAGCTACGTGCTATTTGTGTAAAATGCGGAAATCCAGCCACCTATACTCAACGACGCACAAAGGATTCTGAACAAATTTTGATAGGAGAAACAGATATCTATGAAGCACGTTGTCGAAATTGTTTTGAACCTCCAAATGAATGAATTATGGAACGTTTGACTGGTCTGATTGGGATTTTATTACTTATTGGTACTGCCTATGGTCTATCCAATAATCGTAAAAGAATCAGTATGAACATTGTAGGCTGGGGCCTGGGTTTACAGATCATCTTTGCTTTTATTATTCTTAAAACACCCATAGGAAGACCATTTTTTACCATCCTGGATAAGATAATTAAAAAATTGATCGGTTTTTCTGATGCAGGCAGTGATTTTTTGTTCAAATCATTTGTCCCAGATGTAGGATATCATGTGGCAATGGTAAACTTTGCGTTCCGTGCTCTTCCGGTCATTATTTTTTTCTCCAGCCTTATTGCACTAACATACCATTTTGGAATTATACAGTTTATTATCAAATGGATAGCACGGGGGATGCAGAAAACAATGAAAACCAGTGGCGCTGAGACGCTGAGCATATCCGCTAATATTTTCGTGGGTCAGACAGAAGCACCTATAATAGTGAGACCATTCATCGCCAGTATGACACATTCAGAACTGATGGCTATCATGACAGGGGGATTCGCAACGGTTGCTGGAAGTGTACTGGCACTGTATGTTAGCTGGCTGGGATATATTGAAGGAATTGCTGGTCATCTTTTGGCCGCATCGGTCATGTCGGCCCCGGCAGCGTTAATGATAGCAAAAATAATATACCCCGAAACAAAAACATCACAAACAGCAGGTGATCTAAGAATCAGCATCGAGAAACAGGACACTAATGCCATGGATGCCTTAGGGCGAGGAGCCACTGATGGTTTAAAACTAGCGGCAAATGTTGGTGCGATGCTGATAGCCTTTGTATCTATCATCGCAATGATCAACTATATTCTCGGATTCGCTGATACATCCATGCAGGCACTGTTAGGATTTATTTTTAAACCTCTTGCCTGGAGCATGGGTGTCCCCTGGGAAGAAGCAGGAATCATAGGATCTCTAATGGGTGAAAAAATTGTTCTAACAGAATTAGTCGCCTATGGAGATTTGGGGAATATACTTAAAGAACAAGCTTTAACCGGAAAAGAGATTTTATCAGAACGTTCTGTGATCATAGCTAGTTATGCCCTTTGTGGTTTTGCGAATTTTGGTTCTATCGGCATACAATTGGGTGGTATTGGAGCTATGGCACCGGAACGTCGGAAAGACCTTGCAGAATTAGCTATTAAAGCCATGATCGGTGGAGCACTGGCTTCTTGGATGACCGCTACAATTGCTGGGATGTTGATCTGAAATATATATGAAGCTACTGATCATGGGACCTCCGGGCGTCGGAAAGGGTACACAGGCTGAGCGTATCATAGAAGAATTGAATATTATTCATCTTTCTACTGGTGAAATTCTTCGTGATGAAATAAAAAATCGATCAGATATAGGCATTAAAGCAAAACAATTCATGAGCGATGGTAAGTTGGTACCTGATGATGTATTATTAGATATTGTTCGTAACCGCATATCAAAAAAAGATTGCAATCATGGATATCTATTGGATGGATTCCCTCGTACTTTGCCGCAAGCCGAGGGATTGAAGGTTATTATGCATGATATTGGTCATAAGCTTGATGCTGCGGTCAGTCTAACCGCTGACGAAAATGAATTAATAAAACGGTTGGTTATTCGCGGAAAAGATTCAGGAAGGAGTGATGACACCCCAGAGGTGATTCGCAAGCGACAGCAAGTTTATTGGAAACAAACTGCACCACTGATAGATCATTATAAGAAAGATGGTCTGCTTAAGGAGGTCGATGGTTTGGGAAACATTCCAGAAATAACAAAACGAATCATGAAGGCATTGATATAATATGTTAAAAGTAGGATTAACTGGCGGAATCGGATCTGGGAAAAGTGAATTGAGCCGTTTTTTTGCAAAATGGGGTGCTTACATTTTTGACGCAGATAAGGAAGCAAAAATAATTATCGATACGAAGGAGTTCGTCCAAAAAGAGATCATCGCTGAATTCGATACAAATATCCTGAACGCTGAAAATAAAATCGATAGAAAGAAATTAGCTCGAATCGCATTCCAGGATGAGAGTCACCAGTTAAGATTGAACAGTATAATGCATCCATATGTTTTTCAAGAGATCGATAAACAATTCGATAATGTATCAAGTGCTAACAAACATAAGATATTCGTTGTCGATGCCGCACTTATATATGAATCCGGTGCAGATACACACATGGATTTTGTGATCGTTATAACATCACTATTACGTTTCCGGGCAGAGCGAGCAATGGGACGTGGAAATATGACCCGGGAAGATTTCATGAAAAGGGTGGACCTACAATGGACAGATGAGGACAAGGCCCACATGGCTGATTATATTATATCTAACAACAATAGTCTTGAAGACCTTAAAAAAGATGCCCGTAAAATATTCGATCAGCTTATCTATTGATACTCTATCGTATTCTATGTCTCAGAGACCTAGGTTTGTCCAAGATCTCTTTGATTATAATAGCATCCTTTAAAGTGCTTGCATTACTGAGCAGCCGTATTGCATTAATAGTTCTATGTTTGGAATATTTACGCTGAGATCCTGGTGCTAAGGAAGATCCAGTTTTAAGGATATTATCTTCAAATGATTCTATTTTTTCACTAATGGTTTCTAACTGATCTAACCTATCCAAATCATCATTTGAACCAGCATCAATTGTTTCATCTGTGGGATGATCCATCCGGCTATCCAAATACGCATTTTCATCTTGCGGAACTGACTCTCCAAATCTTTGATCCTCATCCATCAAACCCTGGCCTTTCAGGAATTCATCAAGAACACCAAACCCAGAGACTGGTGTTGTATCTTTATCCCAATCTTCCTGATCTTCAATCTCTTTTCTTGCTTTGACCTGCTGTTTTTTCTTCATCCAGCCAAACAGGATGTAAAGCAGTAATAGAAAGACCCAGTTACCCATTCAATTATAACACATAGGTTATTATTGAATATTCATTAATCATAATCATGATCATGATCATCTGGTTCAGGAGACGATTCATCGGTAGACCCTGCAATGGAGTCTCTCATTCCAGTATCAGCCACAATATTTTTCATATTGTAATAGTCAAAAATTCCCATGTTCCCTTCTCTGAAAGCATGTGCCATAGCTTTAGGGACCTCAGATTCTGCCTCTACCACCTTTGCTTTCATTTCCTGGGTCCTTGCAATCATTTCCTGTTCCTCAGCAACTGCCATAGCTCTGCGGGTCTCTGCCTTTGCCTGTGCAACCCTAAGATCAGCTTCTGCCTGGTCTGCTTGCAGGCTGGCACCTATATTCTTGCCAACGTCTAGATCTGCTATATCAATGGATAAGATCTCAAACGCTGTCCCAGAATCCAACCCCTTATTCAGAACGGATTTAGAAATACTGTCTGGGTTCTCTAAAACAGCAGAATAAGTTGCAGCAGAACCAATTGCACTGACAATTCCTTCACCCACACGGGCAATGACGGTGTCATCAGTAGCGCCTCCCACAAGACCAGGGATATTCGTACGAACGGTGACCCGTGCCCTGGCTTTAACTTCAATCCCATCTTTTGCGACAGCGGCCAGTGTTCCTGTAGCGGGCGCATCAATCACTTTTGGGTATACGCTGGTCTGCACTGCTGTTTTTACATCCCTACCGGCTAGATCTATAGCGGTGGCTGTCTCAAACTGAAGAGGTATATTAGCTTTATCTGCAGCAATTAATGCAGCAACAACATTAACAACACTTCCGCCAGCAAGGTAATGGGTCTCCAGCATATCTGTAGAAATATTTGTTAGGCCTGCTTTATGAGTGTTAATGACACCATCGACCACCATCCGCGGTGAGATCTTTCGTAACCGCATTCGAATCAAATCAACAATTCGTATTCGGCCCAAGCCCAATGATACAACCCCCTGGACCCACATGCCCAATGGCACAAAATAGAAGAACAGGACAATAAATAATACAATAAAAATCAATAATGCTATCTGAATCACAGGCATGATATTTCTCCTTTTTACCTAATCTGATTTCTCGCGAACAACAACCCGGTTTCCATCAACCGAAAGAACGGTCACTGAAGTATTATTATCGATAAATGCTCCTTCGCTAACAGCAAAGATTCGTTGATCGTTTATTTTAACCCACCCTGAAGGATGTAGGTCTGTATCAGCGATCCCATATTCTCCCACTAGGTTTTCCCACCCCAGGGTCGTGGTGTATCCTTCATCACGGCTCTGCACACTTGGTGATGTTAAATCCATCCAAAATTTTGTTCTGGTCATCGCTCTGAACATAAGAATTAAACCTACTATACCTCCAAGGATTCCAATAAGTAGCCCGCTGGTAGCTTGCCCCAATACTTCCTCACCAACGGGGACATCGGGCAATAACAACAGATATAAACCCCACAGGATCATTACGATCCCGACAATCCCAGGTATCCCAAAACCAGGAATCACTAAAGCTTCTAAGACAAGGAACATTAATCCTGCTATAATAATGAGAAAATCTGTCATAGTAGCCAATTCGGCAATATAGGAAGCACCCAGTGATAGAATCAGGCATGTCAACCCAATAGAACCAGGAACCCCCCAGCCAGGGCTCTGCAGTTCAAACAAGATCCCCAGGAATCCGAACGTTGTTAAAAGAGATGCCACTACTGGATTAGTTAAGAACCGCACTATAGATTCTGACCAGTTCTCACCGGTTTTATACACAGAAGCACCTGACAAGCCGAGAGAATCTAAAACAGCATCAAATGTTTCTGCTGTTTCATCAGCTATATGGTATTTTAGTGCCTGTTCCGTGGTCAAAGTTATCAGGTTCCCCTGTTTTCGGCCTTCGATATCATTAACATAGGTTGTATCACCATCTATAATTAGAAAATAATTTGTGGTCTTAATTGTATCTGTTTCACCATCTTCTGTAACATATTCCTTTGTCACTTTCTTTTGAAATTCCAATTCTTCATCTACCATGCCACGAGCGATGTCCTTATTACGTCCTCTTTTTTCTGCTGTGGACGCCATCTCTTCACGCATATAACTGATAACCTTTTCACTACCTTTTTTCCCAGACATATCCACAGCAGTTGTGGCACCGATAGTCGCCCCCCCGGTCATATAGATATTTTCGCACGATAAGGAGATAAGAGCCCCAGCAGAGATTGCTCGTTTATTGATAAACGCTACTGTTTTGACCTGCGAATCCATAATAGCATCCTTGATCTGGGTAGCCGCATCTACCCTACCACCAAATGTATTGACCTCAAAGATGATTGCATCTGCACTTTTTGATTCTGCTTCTTGGATGGAGCGTTCTATAAACGGTGGCAGACCAAGGTCAATGGTGCCTTCAATGGGAACGTGATAAACAATCTGAGAATAAAGAACCGATAACCAGACAGTACAATGAATAATAACATTTTTCATATAAGCTAAATTTCACTCCATTTCTTGTAATTTGTCTATGATCAATCCACTATTTATTCTCATATTCGAAAAGATTTTATTAATTAAAATTCTAACTCTCTATGAAAGTTTCAAATCAATTGACATACCGATTCCTAATGGGCTTAAGAAGGTCTGTATCAATGATGTCAATATTTTCGCAATATCGTTTATCTCAACGAATTGCTAGTTTTGGATTTCACTATATATCAAAACGAAAAGATCTTGCTAGAAGAAACCTGACAATGGCTTTTCCTGATCGATCAGTAGAATGGGTTGAGAATACATTGAAAAATACTTATCAATTTTTCATATATAATTTTATACAATTTTTAGCGTTTCCTGCAGCATGGGAAAACGTCGAATATAGTGTTCATGGAAAGGATGTATTGGATAAAGCTCTTGAACAGAACAAAGGAGTGATATTTATTTCTGCGCACTTTGGCGCCTGGGAAATGCTGGGGGCATGGTTGGGGCTTAATAATTATAAACTTACCGGCATTGCTCATCATCAGCAGAATCGGGGTGCGGATAAATTTTTTAAGGAGCAACGGGAACTCAGTGGTGTGAAACAAATATTTCGTAAGGAATCGATAGAAAGTATGTACAATATCCTCAATGAGAACAAACTTCTTGGGCTAGTAAGTGATCAGGATGCAAAGAAAAAAGGCGTTTTTGTTGATTTTTTCAGGATACCGGCTTCTACACCAAAAGGCGCGGCTATTTTCCATAAGAATACAAGTGCTCCTATGATATTTAGCGTTTGCATCAAAACGGGATTTCAAAAATATCAGCTGGAGTTTCTGCCAATTATTTCTGCAGACACCACAACAGAAAAAATCACTCAAGCATATACAAGAATATTAGAAAAATATGTACAAAACTATCCAGAGCAGTATTTCTGGTTTCACCAACGCTGGAAGACCAAACCAAAGAATTCAGATTGAATCAAATAAATTGGCAAAATGATAATGCACTAATAGCGGCCACTAATATTGTCCTATCCGGTGGAATATTGGTATATCCGACTGATACATTATACGGTTTTGGTGTCGATGCAACCAATGCAAAGGCTATAGACAGATTAAATCTATTGAAAGAACGGAAAGGGCCCATGACTGTATTAGCTGCGAACAAAGAAACTGCAACAGAATGGATGAACCTTTCAAATCAGCACATGAAAGAAGCATTAAATATTTTAGGGGGATCAGATACCGTAATCGTTCCAGTAAATCCTGGGGTGGTTCATGATACTATTTTAGGTAGAGGGCATTCTCTCGGAATTCGGATTCCTAATCATCCGTTCTGCAAAGCTTTATCATCATCCTGTAGAATCCCCATGACCACAACAAGTGTTAACAGATCTGGAGAAAAGCCATTGGAAATCCCTGATGATATATCAATGACATTCGGTAATGAAATTGACCTACTTATCGAAGACGGTAGAATATCAGGGGAAGCATCGAAGATATATCAATATAAAGATGGTGATTTCATAATTATTCGATGAAAAAAATAATTTTATCTTTATTCCTTTACTGCGCTCTTGGAGGGCAAAGTAATAAGTGGACCGAAACACTGATTTACAATGCTTACTTTGGGGGGATATATGTTGCAGAAGGCCAATTAAAAATTGATGTACAAAATACGGGTGGTGATTCTGTCATTCATATTTTATTTCAGGCCAAAACCAAATCAGTAGCTGACTATATATTCCCAATCAATGACAAAATCAACATAGATGTAAACTCAAAAAGATGGACCCCTAAATCAATAAAAAAGGTTATTCGCGAAGGAGAGTATCAACATGATTCATTCACCCAATTATTTCCTGAAAAAAATATTATCATCTATAAAAATGATACTATATCCTACAATCCTCCCGTATATGACCCATATTCTCTGATCTACCTATTCAGAAAAAAAACATTAATCTCTGGCAATAATTTTCAGTTTAATATAATTGACGGCGGGAAAATCACTCTATTACAATTCGATGTTTCACCTGTGGAAAAAATTCGAATTCCAATGGGTGAATACAATACTGTTAAGGTAATGCCTATGAGGACTGATGGAAAATCATTTAAAAATGCAGGACAATTGACGATATGGTACTCAACAGAGAATATTAATAAGATCCCGGTGAAGATCAATATAAAATTGAAGTTCGGTTCGCTGAAGCTAGAGTTGGCAAGAATAATCTAATTCAGTAATCTGGAAATGTCATTAAACATTACTGTTCCCATAAGTAATAATAGAAAGACCATGCCCACTTGTTGAATTGTTATGCGGGCTTTGATACTTAATGGCCGTCTTAGAATACTCTCTATTAGAATAATCAGGATATGTCCTCCATCCAAGCCAGGAACAGGTAGAATATTAATAAACCCAAGATTAACACTGATCAATGCCATAAATGTGAGTAATGGTATCCACCCAGCTTGCGCAGATTGTCCTGCTAACTGAGCAATCATGACAGGCCCACCAAGATCTTTCATCGACGCAGAACCATTCCCCAACATTTCGAAGGTCAAAAAAATCAATCCAAAACTGTTCAGGGTACCTATATATCCGGATACAATTGCTTGACCAATTGTTATTGGATGGTATACATGCTCCTGAATAATGCCGATAACCCCCAAGGTATCAACACCATGATCTATGGGAACAATATAGTGAGACGTAGTAAATGAGAATTCCATCTCTTCTGACCCGCGCAATAAAGTTATCGTGATGGGGGTGTCAGGAATCTTATTGATCACAGATTGCAATTCGACCCAAGATGTAACCGATTCATCGTTAACAGCAGTAATTCTATCTCCAGGTTCCAGTCCAGCATTTTGAGCAGGCATACCAGGCTGAAGTTCACTTATTACCGGTTTATCTATTACTTCAGGGCTTCCCTGAACATAAGCAATTCCAGCGAACAAAATGAAAGCGGTCAATATGTTCATAATCACGCCTGCACTCAAAACCCAAAGTTTTGCCCAAAATGGTTTACTCGTTAATTCATCGGGTGAATGAGTTATTTCGGTATCCATACTTTCATCAATGACCCCTGCCATTTTCACGTAACCACCCAAAGGTACGAGTGCTAAAACATATTCCGTAGTGCTACCAATTCTTCCAGGGGTGGAGATATGAGTTTCAAAAACAGGGCCCCATGAAATCTTAGCTTGATATAAACGGTAAAAGAATACGCGTACATCCCAGCCACCATCAACGGATTTACAGGAAAGAAAACGAGGAGGGAATCCGATGGAAAATCTTTCTACTCGAACCCCGACGGATCGTGCTGCCAAATAATGACCCAATTCATGCACAAAAATGAGCACTCCTAGAACAAGAATTGTGGCCCATATAAAAATCATAAATTCTCCCACATAATCAAAATCTACATTAAAATCGGATTAAAGTTCCAAATCCTTAAAAATTTTCCACAAATAATTTTGTCCACTTATCTAATATTTTCAAATCATTTAACGATGGGTCCTCTAACCATTCATGTTTTTCAATTGCATTCTCTATAATCATTGGGATATCTGTAAACCTGATTTTTCCATCTAAAAACCTGTATACAGCATAATCGTTTGATAGATTTAATACAGCTGGGGTTGTTCCCATTCGACGAATTGCATCATAGGCTAATTTGATGCAAGGAAATCGTTCTATATCTGGTGGTTGAAAAGTCAGGTCGCCACACTCTGTAAAATTCAATCTTTCCCAATGGGCATTCACATGTCGAGGATACATCAGAGCATATTGAATCGGCACTTTCATATCAGGCACCCCTAATTGAGCTTTTATGGAACCATCTTTTAATTCTATCATCGAATGAATGATAGACTGGGGATGAACTATTATATCAACCTGGGATACATCAAGTCGAAATAGCCAGAAAGCTTCAATGACCTCCAATCCTTTGTTCATCATTGTAGCCGAATCAATGGTTATTTTTTTCCCCATATCCCAATTGGGATGGTTCAAAGCTTCCTCTTTGGTTATATCAACAAATGTATTGATTGCTCTAGCCCTGAACGGGCCACCACTACCTGTTAAAATAATTCTACGGACATCATCCAACGATTCTCCTGCTAAACACTGCCAAATGGCCGAGTGTTCACTATCAACGGGGAAAAGACGAGCTCCAGTTTTTTCCATAGTTTTAGTTATAATATCTCCAGCCATTACTAAACTTTCCTTATTTGATAAGGCAACATCTACACAAGCAAGAACTGCTTCCAGAGTAGGTTCCATCCCTAAAGCTCCTACCAAACCATTCAGCATTAGTTCTACATCCTTCCTACCGGCTAATTCTATAAGTCCTTCCCGACCAGAAAGAACATCAATGCCATCTTTGTTCACTTTGTTGTAAACTATTTCGGCAGCCTCTTCATTGTTCATGGCCACTGCTTCAGGATGAAATTCACGGCACTGTTCTACCATTCGTTCTGTATTTTTATTTGCTGATAAATACACAATATCCAATCTATCAGTTAAATGCCGTACAACCTCCAGTGCATTCAGACCAATTGAGCCGGTGGAACCAAGTATGGATATCCTTTTTCGCATTAGAAAAAATTCTTCATTATATAAGCACGGAATAGTTGGTAATTAGGATGAATGTTGAATCCTATTCCCAATTTGAATGAATTAAAAGGCTTTATGACATCCATACTAAAAAAATTAGCTTGTCCTTCTATATTATCAAGTGTTGCTATCGATTTATAGTAGGACCGTCCTTTAAATATATTAGCACCAACACCAAGACAGTAATCTACAAGGGTGCCTGAAAACCATTTATTGATATTCATAGTTATTGATGTTAATCTAAAGTGAGCAACGCCTTTTAGATCAATTCTCTGAATAGATGATACCCATGTTTTACTATCATCTTTACCAAAATAATATTGAAATCCACTTCCAATGACATGTGGTGCATCGTCCTTTAATTGAAATCCATACAGTTTTCCTGTTAGAGAAAGATTGCCTGTTACTCGCATAACTATATCAAAATCTGGTAAAATCCATCGATCATCATGGACCTTTCCGAAATAGGAAGAATAACCTGTGCTTATTCCTAAACGGTGATTACTAAAGTCCGGATTCAATTTTGGATTATTGCTAAGCCAATATGATGCATGAAAAACAACATTTTGAGCATTCCCCCCATCTAAATCGTCAAACCGAAAATTTGCCTGTTGCGCAGATAGTACCACCCCGGCAGAACCGAGTGTTATAAGAAAATATATCATAAATATAATTAAATAATCCCACGATCGCTAGATTGAATAAAATCTAGGATACGGGTTTTATATTCAGAGTCAGGAAATTTATTATATATTTTCACTATGGTATCTTTCCGGTTTACATCAGAGCGAAAATACAGTTTATAAATATCCTTGATTGTTTTTCTTCCTTCGACAGAAAAACCACGACGTTTTAGACCAATATTATTTATCCCCTCAAATTTTAAAGGCGTTCCTGCAGCGAGTATATATGGGGGGATATCTTGTACAGCCCAATAACCTGCACCAATAAATGCGTGTTCACCAATTTTGCAAAATTGGTGAATCATAACTCCGCCACCAAGAGATACATAATCACCAATATTAACATGACCGCCAAGAGTGGTCATATTTGACATGATCACTTGTTTCCCAATAACGCAATCATGTGCTATATGCACATATGCCATCAATAAACAGTCATCTCCAATAACCGTTACCCCACTAGCTTTTGTCCCCCGGTTAATAGTAACAAACTCACGAATGGTCGTTCTATTCCCTATGATAGCTTCTGTTTGTTCACCAGTAAATTTCATATCCTGGGGAATTTCCCCTATTGAAGATGAATGGAAAATCTTGCACTCAGTCCCTATTCGTGTTCCTGATGCAATGGTGACATGATTACCAATCATGGTTCCATCACCTATAGTTACATTAGAGTTTATTATAGAATAGGGACCAATCGATATACCGCTTCCCAGCTTAGCCTTAGGATCCACAAAAGCTGTGGGATGAATCTGGAGTGATATATTAGGCCTCCATACGATCAACTAAATTCGAAGATATTATAGCTTCTACTGTTATTTTATCATTAACTGTACATGTGCCAGAGAATCTGTATAAGTTGAGTTTTTTATTTAATAATCTGATATGAAAAAATAATTGATCTCCAGGTGTGATTAATCGACGAAAACGGACTTTGTCCAGTCCAGATATAAACATATTCTTCTTTAGTGGGTCTTCCAGCTCATGCAACATCAAAAAAGCAGTGGTCTGTGCCAAGGATTCTAATGATAAAACACCCGGCATAACTGGTTGTCCTGGAAAGTGACCTTGGAAATAAGGTTCATTGAATGTCAGATTTTTCATGGCGGTGACTGATTCACCAGGTTTTACATCAATAATGCGATCAATAAGAACAAAGGGGTAGCGGTGAGGTAAAACTTTTAATATATCCTGAATATCGTAATTACTTTTATGCAATAAATCATCCATCAATATCACCATTCCTTAATTTGTCTAATTCTTTAGAATATTCTTTTTTCAATTTCTTTACAAATTCAACATTACTGGCATGTCCGGCTCTTGCAGCCGTAACATGTCCTTTTATGGGGAATCCTAATAACGCCAAATCACCGATCAAATCCAGTGTTTTGTGACGAACAGGTTCATTTTTGAACCTTAATACTTTCCCATTTAAAACACCATTTACACCATGAATAATGTCTTCTTCTATCCCAAAGAGGTTGCGCAAGCGTTCTATCTCATTTTTATCTATCTCTTTATCAACTATTACCAATGCGTTATCTAAAGCACCACCTTTGATCAACCCTTGTTCTCTTAACATTTCAACCTCGCTAAGGAAACAAAATGTCCTCGCAGGAGCCACTTCCACTGCAAAGTCTTCTTCCATATTATAGATCGCTTCATACTGTGTTCCCAACGCAGGCAAAGGATATTCAACCAAAAAAGTGACCCTGAAACGGTCAGATGGAATCACATGAATATCAATATCTCGATAATAATCAGTATAGTTGACCGCACGATCTATTACTAAAACTTTGCGCTTTTTGTCTTGAAAAATAGGGCCTGCATCTAAAAGCGCATCGACAAAATCTTTAGCGCTACCATCCATTACTGGTGGTTCCTTACTATTTAATTCAATCAGAACGTTATCGATCTGCAATCCTGTTACAGCAGCCAAGGCATGTTCAACTGTATGGATGCGTACATTTTTTTCTTCAATTGTTGTTCCACGAGATATATCCACCACATGATCAATATCAGCTTTGATCTCAGGCGAATTCTTTATGTCAGAACGCATGAACCGGATACCATAATCCTCAGGAGCAGGGTGAAATGTGATCGTACTTTCTACACCTGTATGTAAACCAATACCATTACAAGATTTGGAATTCCGAACTGTACGTTGTACTTGATGCATAATTAAAGTTTACTTTTTGAATCAACCTTTAATTAATTGGTCAAGTTCTTTTCTCATTCTTGATACTTCTATTAAAACTGCATCTTTTTTATGTTGTTCCTTGATTGGGCGTGCAGGAAATCCGCCATATATCTCATTTCCTGATAAGGATTTCGTAACACCCGATTTCGCGGTAATTATTGAGTTATCTCCAATTCTTACATGAGGAACAACCCCGGCCTGTCCAGCAAATGTACAAAAGTCCCCAACCTCTGAACTTCCCGCAATGCCAACCTGCGCGGTAATTAAACAACCACGACCAATTTTTACATTATGAGCAATGTGAACCAAATTATCCAATTTACACATATCACCAATGATTGTATCCCCGATCGTAGCGCGGTCAATCGTCGAATTTGAGCCTATCTCTACATTATCTCCAATTAAAACTGATCCAACTTGTGGTATTTTAACTTGACGGTGAGAATCATTAACAAACCCATATCCATCTGATCCAATCACGGCACCAGAATGGATGATTACTTTATCCCCCATAACAATATCATGATATAGAGCTGTATTGGCATAAATCTTACAGTTGGTCCCCATTGAAGTATTGGCCCCGATAAATACATTTGGACCAATCCATGACCCATCACCAATTATGGCCCCTGATTCGATTACCGTTCCTGGATCTATGGTTACATCTACACCCACTTTAACATTACGATGAATAAAGGTGTTGGGATGAATTATTCCAGGTGGTTTTTTATCAGGATAAAAAACACATAAAGTCTTGGCCATAGCTAATTGGGGATCAGTAACTATGATGCCATCATGGTCCTTTAAGTGTTTCTTTTTTGAAACGAACACTGCTGACGCAGCAGTATTATCTAAATATTTCCCGTATAACGGATTTCCTAAAAAAGTAATAGTGCCGGGTTTCCCATTCTGAATCTCCGACACACCAGAAATTTTCAAATCCGGATTACCTGCCACATCACCCTTAACTAGTAATGCAATTTCACTGAGAGACAATTGCAATATAGATTATTTATTTTGTTCTAATTTTCTTAATTCATGGAGGACATCATCTGTCAAATCAAATTTTGGTTTGAAATATAATAATCCAACAGATGCATCGATTATATAGTCGTAACCACCATCAATAGCAACTTTGTCAACAGCTTTCTTTACTTTACCTAGTATATCATATTCCATTTGTGCTTGTTTGCGCATTAATTCTCCCTGGGGGCCAACTTTTTCAGCCTGATAGGTCTGAATCTGACGTTCTGTCTGTTCAATCTCTTGTTTAATACTTTCACCCTTATCCAACGACATGAGGCGCTTTACCTCATAGTCTTGTTTTAGACTATCTAATTTTTGAACTCTTTGGTCAAACTCAAATTGTACTTTTCGATATTCAAGCTGAAGTTGAGATTCAGCCTCCTTGAACTCCTCAAATTCACTCCGGATACGCTCTGAAAGGATATATCCGATTTTTAATTCTGCTGTGGCAGGTGCTGTTACACCCAGAATTATGCTAATAAAAAACATGGGGTGAAGTAATTGTTTCAATTTTCCCTCCTTCATTATCGATATTGTTGTCCTATTGTTAAAGTGGTCTTCCAACCTTCTGGTTCTCCATCTCCATCTAAATCGTCAAAACCATATCCAAGGTCGAATCCCAACATACCAATCATGGGCATAAAAAATCTGATACCCACTCCGGTAGATCGTTTTAAATCAAATGGTCCTACACGAGGCAGGTTAAATTTTTCTTGCAAACTTGTTTCAGCCCATACATTGCCCATTTCCGCAAATATCAAACCATAAACCACGGGGTTTTCAGAGAACGGAACACGAAATTCCATTGTAACTTTCGCCAATGCATTACCGCCCACTGGATTACCCCTAGATGTCATTGGCCCTACTCTATTATCTTCATACCCGCGTAATGGATTACCATACATTAGGCCATTACCGCCCATTATAAAACGTTCAGAAAAGGGGATAACAGACCTTTCATCATCCATAGATGGTAACACATTAATGGCCCCCAATTTTAGAGAACTCATCAAGACAAATTTCCAGAATGTAGGGGTATACCATTCCAGATTCAACACATGTTTATGAAAATCCTCATTACCCCCTAAAGGACCTCCAGATATAGTGGAGGTAACGGACATCAAAGACCCCTGAGTCGTGAACTCCGGATGATCTCGGCTATCTCTATTGATAGCTTGGGTAATATTCACACCGATAGTTTCATCTAATCCTCCTGTATATTGTTCTAATTCTTCCGGTGTTTCTGCTTCATACATCCTCTGCAAGATTTGAAAAGACCAGCTTCCTCTAAAAAAATCATCGGGCCATTTGAATCTCCGACCCCATCTTAACGAACTTCCCACCATTGTTGCATCAAGAGGAGAATAATACATTGATGAGCGCCCTCGAAAAGAATAAAAAATAGAAGCCCCCAATAAATTTTTTGTATCATTCACCATGGGGTCAGTAAAGCTAAAACTAGCTTGTCTTCTTTTAGAGGGTTGATAGGAGCTGGTAGTATAGAAACTATTGCCATAGTTTGTCCCCACATCGAATGATAATGCTAAGTGTTGACCTTTTCCTTTCCAATTAGGTAATGAAAATCCTCCTCCTCCTGTAACACCAAATGCTTGACTAAAACCCATTTGCATATTTGCAGTTCCAGAAGGTTTTTCTTCTACAACTATTTCTACATCTACCTCATCGTCATCGACGGGGACTACATCTGGAAGCACATTACCAAAATAATTCAACATCATTATTTCACGATAACTACGCATTAATCTATCTTTATTAAAAACATCTCCTGGGAATATTCTAAGCTGTCGACGAATTACATTCTCACGTGTTTTTTCATTACCTCTAATAACAATATTGCGTATGTATACCTTATGGTTTTCAACGATAACGAAATGTATATCAAGCGAATCCGTTCCCACTGGCGTTATTTGCGGTTCAATACGGCTATAAATATATCCTCGGTCCATATATAGATTCTGCATCCGTTCATATACAGCTTTTTCAAAATCTTCCTGGCTATAATTATCTCCCTTTTCTAAGCCTAGTGCCCGGGATAATATTTTTTCATTGTAAAGGTTTTGACCATCCCAAGAAAAATTTCTGTATTTATACATAGGACCTTCTTTAACCGTCATAATCAAGTCCATATTTTGTTTATCTTCAGTATAGTGAACAGAATCAGAAATAATCTTGAAGTCCCGATAACCTTTGTTTCGGTAGTAATTTCTTATATTTTCTAGGTCCTCTTCAAACTTATCTTGGTCAAATGACGCCCTCCAAAAGAAATACCAACGCTGCTGTTTGATATCTTTCATGGCCAAGCGTAAACGCATGTCAGAATAAGTTTCATTCCCTTCAAAGCGAATATTGCTCAACTTTACTTTTTTATTCTCTCTGATTTTAAAAACAACATCTTTAGTGAGGTCTCTGGCTTTCCCACCAAAGAGGTTGGATTCATTTTCAGGCTCTGTTAATTCTGCGTTAACATCAGCCATGAGATAGCCTTTTTCAGCATAAAGGTCTTTGATTGCCTTTATTTTATCATGCAACAAGTTTGGTTTGATTCTTTGACCAGTAACTAAGTTCAATTCTTCTTCAAATTTGCTGATTTTAATCTTTCGATTTCCCTTATAATGAACATCCCCGAGGACAGAGCTTTCTTTAACAATAATGGTCAGCGAAAGACCCTCTTCATCCTCATTATCAAAACGAATTTGAATATCATCGAAAAGGCCTAACTGCCATAATCGTTTTACCGCTCTCGGAAACTCTGATGATGAAACTGATAACCCCTTACGTAGTCCTGAAGTAAATATTATTGTATTGGAAGATGAGATTATATTCCCTTCAACCTGAACATCCTTTAATATTATTTCTTGTTGGGCTCCCGCAACAATAACAAATGAAATGACAATAAGACGTACTAATATTTTCATTACTTCAAGATTGAACCTGTGAGCTCACCTGTCCAAAACGGCGTTCTCGTCCTTGGTAGTCCAGAATAGCGTTCATTAATGCTTCTTCCCGAAACGCTGGCCAATATGTTTCTGTGAGGTAAATCTCTGCATATGCACTTTGCCAAAGAAGAAAATTGCTCAAACGTAATTCACCACTGGTACGTATCAATAAATCTGGGTCAGGTTTATCTTTCGTTTCTAAGACAGAATTAAAAATGTTCTCATCAATTGAAAAAGGTTCTATGTCTCCTTGAATAGCTGATTGGGATAACATTTGTGCTGCCTTTATTATTTCTTGGCGGCTACCATAATTCAAGGCTAATATCAAGTTCAGTCCTCGATTATTACGTGTAAGATCGATTCCATTTTTAATTCCAAGCTGAGTTGATTCTGGTAACTCATTGAGTTCTCCAATAGTAGAGAATCTGACATTATTCTTATGAAGTTCCGTAATCTCAAAATTTATTGTCTTCAACAAAAGTTGCATAAGGGCACTTACCTCTTTTTCAGGTCTATTCCAATTCTCTGTTGAAAAAGTGTAAAGTGTAAGAAATTTCACGCCAAGTTCCCCACAAATACGAGTCACTTCGCGTACTGAATTTATTCCTTCTTTATGTCCAGCTATGCGAGGAAGATTTCGTTCTTTTGCCCAGCGGCCATTACCATCCATAATTATTGCAATATGGTTCGGAATCGGCCCAGATTCAACTTTTTCTCTAAGAGAGCTCATCACAATACATCCATTAAAAACGCGGCGAAATTACCGCCTACAAAGACCCCAACCCCAAAAATAAATTGTCTGTCTTTTTAGCAAGACTAAACGTTAACAAATCTGTTTGGTTCCCTCTTATATATTATTTAATAACAGACAATAATGAATCAACAATAGAAACATAGGTTTTTGATATAGAAGACTCGGGATCCCTATGAACAATTGGCTCCCCAGCATCAGTTGCTTCCATGATTTCAGTCGCAATCGGAATTTGTCCCAAAAGTGGGACTCCTAATCTACTGCTTTCGGCTGCACCACCACCTTGTTTGAATAAATCAACTTTTAGTTCAAAAGCCCCTTCCGCATTGAGTTCTTCAATTTTTCCATCAGATAAAACTATACTCCCTCCAAGAATCTTATGCCCGTTTGAATCCTTGATAGATCCCTTAATTACAAAAGTGGACATATTCTCAATGACACCTAGTACAGGTGTTTGAACCTTTCGAAACATATCTGCTCCTTTTCGAACATCTGCCAAGGCAATATCCTGAGGTGTTGTTACAATAATAGCACCCGTCATTCGAAGTTTTTGAGTCAATGTTAGTTGTATATCTCCCGTTCCGGGCGGAAGATCCAATATTAAGTAATCTAATTTCCCCCATTCTACATCGCGAAAGAATTGTTCCGTCATACGTGAAACCAATGGGCCTCTCCAGATAACCGGTGTATCATTACCACTGATAAATCCAAAGCTCATTACTTTCATAGAGTATCTTTCTAAAGGAATCAGTTTACGGTCCTGTGTCATTTTAGGATGTTCATTGATTCCTAAGATTATTGGTAGAGATGGTCCATAAATATCCAAATCCAATAATCCAACCGTGTGACCTTTTTGAGCCAAACCGCATGCCAAATTTGCTGCTACAGTTGACTTCCCGACCCCACCTTTACCACTAGCAATAGCAACCACATGCTCTACATCTGATAAAATTTTCCCTGGTATAGGTTCTTGTTGTGATGAAGACGGGATAGTGGCTTGTTTAACTGCACCAGCAATTAATTCAACAGAGATAGTTTCAAAATGATCATCCAGTTTATTTTCAATCAACTCGATTACAGTTCTTTTCTTTTCCTCATTCTGAGTGTTGATATTTAGTTTGACAGTAATATTATTCCCGTCAACTGATACATTTTGCACCATCCCAAAAGATACAATATCCCGATTGAACCCAGGGTAGTTGATTGTTTTAAGAATATCGAGTGCTTTATCTTTATTCATAATAAAGGCAAAAAAAACGGCTGTATCCTTACAGCCGTTATTTTTTAAAAAATAGGGTTTTTGAATTAACCAGTGTATTCCTGGCCAAAAAACTCATAATTCAATTTGGTGAAATTACTCCACTCATCAGGGACTTCACTTTCATCAAATATTGCTTCGACAGGACATTCCGGTTCACATGCGCCACAATCAATACATTCCTCTGGATCTATGTATAATTGTTTACCATCGGGATCAAAACCGGGTTCCTTGGCCTCCTCGCCTGCACCTGTGGTGTTTTCTGGACCATGAATACAATCCACAGGGCAAACTTCAACACAAGCTGTATCACAAGTACCAACACAAGGCTCACAAATAATGTAAGTCATCAAAGGCTCCTACTCAATTAAAATTGTATATTCAAATAGCTTGTCAATTTAATCTGTTTTTTTTACTGGGTAAAAGGCTTTTGGCAATGGTTTTATATTGATTATTTAACTTATTGATTAAAACTTAATTATATAAAACGATTGTACTGGCATTGCCATGCTTGTAAAATCTCAGTTAGTTTTTCTCATGCCCTCTAATCCATTATACCTTGTTATTGATCAAGGAACATCATCGACAAAATCATTTTTATTCAAGGAAAATGGTGACATAATTCATACTGAAAAAGTTAAACATAGACTTCAACGTTTAGCTCGGTTCCATGTTGAATGTGATTCAAAAACAATATTGAATATTTGTAAAACACTTATTCATAATGCTATTAAAGATTACGGGGAATACTCCATTACCAAAGTAGGAATAGCTGTTCAACGATCTACATTTTTATTTTGGGATAAATATTCAATAGAACCTATGACTAAAGCTCTTAGCTGGCAAGACACTCGCGCCCAAAATATAGTAAATGAATTTTCAAATCATTCAGACTGGATATGGGAAAAAACCGGAGCTCCTCTTAGTCCAAATTTTGGTGGACCAAAATTTCTGCATATGATACGAAAACACCCTGGATTGAGAAAAAAAGTATTATCCTCCCAAGTATTTTATGGCCCTCTTAGTGCATACCTGACACATGCATTGACCGGAATAGCTACCATTGACGAATCTATCGCTGGTCGAACCCTTTTTTTTAATATTCATTCGTCTGACTGGTCGAAAAAATGCATGGATCTGTTTCAAATACCAGCATCGGGGTTACCAATGCTAAGGCCTGTTTTATATGACCATGGTTCTATTTGTGACACAAATCTATCATTAGATTGTGTAATCGGTGATCAACAAGCTGCTTTAATTGGCCAAGAAGGATTATTACGCGGAAGTATTGCTACAAATTTTGGTACATCTGCCAGTGTTCTTTATAATGCTGGTAGGAACCCTATAGTGGTAAATGGCTTAATATCCAGTGTCCTTTTTTCCGATGGCAAACAAAGAAAACACGTAGTAGAGGGCACAATCAATGCTTGCAATTCTTTATTCCACCATTTAGAAACAGAATTAAATATTTCACATGATTTTATGAAATGGCCTGAGCTCTGTTCAAATCAATCAACCAATGGTATATATGTACCTGGATTTGCTGGTTTAGCCGCTCCATACTGGAAAAGCGGTTTTAATGACATCTATCGAAATCTGGATAAGTTTGACAAAAACAAAATTATTCGTGCTGGTATGGAATCTATCGGTTTTTTGGTAAATAATATTATAGATCGATTAAAACCAATTATGGAATCAAAAATAAAATCATTGAGCGCCAGCGGTGGCAGTGCTAGGCAGCCATTACTACAATTTATCGCGGACCTGACTGGTATTCCTGTTACACATTCTGCAATGAAAGATCAAACTGCATATGGAGTGTTTCGTTTACTAAGATCCCAAAATGATAACGATGATGATTATCAAATAAGTCAAACCTTCAGTCCACAACAGGATAGAGCCGAAATAGAAAACAAATTATCAGATTGGCAAGAAACAATAGAATCGATTTTATAATCTATCAAGTGAATCCGTTTCTAAAAGATTCTCAGCCAAAATACCAAATAGAATTCGACTCTATATCGATAGATCCGGATTAAATCTGTGTTTGATATATATTTACAAAAAAGATGTCTTGCCTATCTTGCTAAGGCTCCCATAGGATCCCAAGGTGGAAGTTTAACAGGGTTTTTTGTTTCATAGATTTTTACCAAATCATCAGGGAGATAACTCTTATGTACGACAATTTCATAATTATACTCATCAAACCATGAATCTGACATAATATGGTAACCTTTATCCCCATTCTTATTCCCCCAGCTATTTTCTACACGCCATTTTATAGGTCTATTTTTCGAATCCAGATCAACACCAGTAATAAGCATGGCGTGGGTCATTTGACTATCCCCATATTCCAGGCGGCCTGCCTTATCTAAATCAAAATTTGTTCCATAAAACAGTTCATAGTTAAACAATTCCATATCCATAACGCCTAATGTTCGATGAAAATATTTACTCACATCACAACCGAACCAAACCGGGTCATTATTCTTAATCGATTTCACACCAGCCTTTTTCATTACAGAAGTTTCAACATTCAAGTACCTAATGGATTGGCCTTCTATTACATTACCTAGGTATTCCACAGTATAGATTTCATTATAGGCTTTATCGGGCATAGGGCAATTAATAAGGCAAATATATTCATCAAGGTTGAGCTTTACATGTTCATTGAAAAACTGTATCGGGGTAAGGTTCTCAAATCTATGAAATTCATTTTTTTTATTTCGAATCTGCCACGAAAATGATTCTGGTGGTGTCCCAAGATGAATAGTGAGCATTCGGTAGACAGTTTTTAACATACTGGTCTTCATAGCTCTCAAATCTGTATTTGAAACAAGGTTTTGTTTGGTTTCCCTAATGACTTTTGCAAACTCGCGTAATTTTCTGGTTATCATTCGATTCATCCGTAATGATTTACTGGATTGATATGACTCTGGCATTTCAGATTTTGGTAATACCCCATATTTTTTTATCAAATTCACCCACATATCCCATTGGCCACCATCTTGAATAGGATTATCCAAAAGGTGCATTATTAATCTACTATTTGATGGCTTATTTGTGGTTTTAATCACATTTTCCAGAAAATAATTGGATTTTTCTAACTTATCCCAGAACATGAAATAGCTTTGTGAAAACTCGAATTCTTTCAGATTATGTTTTCTGCCAAGATAGATTCGAAATAGATTTAATCCTGCAAATCCCCAGCAACGGCCACTGGATTTTTGATCAGTTACTCTCATTTCGCCAGAGATAACATCTGAAAAAGTATGGTCTATTTTCCGGAAATATTTCCAGTCCATGGCCAAATCTATTATATCATTTCGAACGGCTGCATTCTGGGCTAATCTGAGTGAGGAATCTTGAGAGATTTTTTTACGAAATAATTTTATCATATCATGGGACAACGCTTTAGGCACAATTAAACTCCTTTTTTAATCCATGCTCATAATGGCAATCATAGTTAATATGAAATAGGGGACCAAATCTGCAGCACCAATATAGTCTTTACTAACACGTTGACCAAAAAAAAGCATTAGAATAGTAAAGGCAATAACCAATAACCCGTAAAAGATATAAATGGTGTCATTCTCCTTAAAAACATAGACCACACCGAACACGCACAATAACCCTCCACAAATCTCCATCAATGTCAGTATTGAAAGTGCTATAGATGTGAAAGGCTTAAGCGGGGATCTTTCAAAATGTTTATCAAAGAAATCTAAATTCCCTTGGCGATCGATTATTTTATCAAATCCGGATTGAAGAAAGGCAATTGCTAAAAATAGAGCAATGAGAATCTGACAAAGCACTGTATGGTCTTTAATTTCGATACCTAAAAACCTGATGTCGTCATTAGAGCCTTCATAGACTATTGTGGTTGACCCAATTATCGGTTCGGATACCTTTATCTCCTGTATTCCTTGGACTTGTCCATATACTGGAATAGCATGAAAAATTACAGCTACGGCGATAAAAAAAAGGTTTTTCATTCTCTTTAATTCATTGTTCTGTTATGAGCTCTTTTACTTTCATTCTGACATAGTCCCGCAATTCTTCGACTGACATATGATTATAGTCATTATAAGTAATAACCTCACCAAAACATGTAGTAATAATTCCTGGTTTTAACCGCCAGTCATTTTTCTTTTTTGCTTCAAATGCACCTATTATACCTATGGGGATAATTGAAACAGCAGTGTTTTTTGAAAGATGAAAAGGCCCTTTTTTGAATTTATTTAATTCCCCCGTTCTTGTACGTGTTCCTTCAGGTGCAATTAAAAAAGAGATTCCTTCTCGTATAGCCCCCTCTACATTATTAAGACTGTGAACTGCATTATTTATATTTGATCTTTCAATTGGTACAATTCCATATTTATTACCTACGGTACCCCAAATAGGCCATCTAAATTCCTCAACTGCACCAATAGCAGTTATATAATGTTTTATATAAAATCCAATCACAAAAAGATCGAACAGGGACCCATGATTTATCATATATATATATGGCCCTTTGTTTATTGGCGGTAATTCTCCCTTTAATCTTAAGAGTTGCCCTCCAGAAAGGCAAAATAGCCAACACATAGGTCGAGTAAAATAATGATAATATTTTTGTGGTGTAAATGTCATATATAGATAAAATAAGGGCATCACAAATACAAAATATACTAACCACAGGGGCCAGAAAATGAGTGATACAATTGTTTTATATATACCAGCCATAGTCATTTAAAATAGCAAATAATTTATGGTTTGCTTTTGGGAATGCATATTTTTCTATCTCACCTGGAGTAATCCAATTTTGTATCCGCTTTTTTTGGACTAGTCGCTCACTATTAGTTTTGCAATGATATAGATAAAGCGTAATCGAAAAATGCGAGTAAGTATGATTAATAAATCCAACCTGCTTGATAATCTTCGCTCTTATTCCACATTCCTCTTCAATCTCTCGTTTTAATGCATCGATAAGAGGTTCACCAGGTTCAACTTTTCCGCCAGGAAATTCCCACAAACCACCCAGCATGCTATTTGTATATCTTTTTTGAATAAGAAATTGATTCCTTCGCCATATAATTCCAGCTACAACAGTGTGATTAGGGGGTTTTTTATGTTTCTTTTTTAAGGGATATCGTACTGGGTTTCCACTGATAAATGCCTTACAATAGTTATTTATTGGACAGCTCATACAATCAGGATTAGTGGGAAAACATATACAAGCGCCTATATCCATTATTGCTTGATTAAAGTCTCCAGGTCTAGTATCGTGAATCCATTTACAAAGTGTAGATTTCATAATGGACATATTTCTTTTCGAAAATTTTCTTAGGCCTAAAATCCTAGCCATAACTCGACGAACGTTCCCATCAATAGCTGGAATAGGCTTCTTGAAAGCAATAGATAAAACAGCCGCTGCCGTATAATCACCTACCCCTGGAAGAGATCTGAACTCCTCCCAATTACTGGGAATGATTCCATCATAATCTTTTAAGATAATTCTCGCTGATTCATGGAAATTCCTGCAACGGGCATAATATCCCAGACCTTCCCAATATTTTAATAATTCTGACTGTCTTGCATCAGCTACAGATTGAATACTTGGGTATTGTTTAATCCACTTTTTATAGTAGGGGATTACTGTTTTTACTTGAGTTTGCTGGAGCATAATCTCTGAAAGCCAGATGAGGTAAGGGTCCGTGGTATTCCGAAATGGTAATTCCCGTTTTGAATTATCAAACCAATCGAGTACTAATGTTGTTACAGACATAGTTCGAAAAAAAACAGTATTTACTTTCGGAAAAGATGCTTTGATAATGTCCAATGAAATGATGATAATGCCTGTAAAAGATCATCCCGATCATCAACATCCACTTCGTTCTCTATTTTCTTCCCAAGAATCTCTATTTTTTTATCCAGCTTTGATTGAGTGTTTTGTCCTTTCACCGTCAAAAATACTTTATTAATACGACGATCTAAATCACTATGTTTTCTTCGCACCCAACCTTTTTTCTCAAGTCTAATTACCAATCGTGTGGCAGTACTACTATCGATGCCCAAAATCTGTGCAAGTGATGACATTTCTATACCATCATCCGGGATTGAGACTAATGCAAGAACTTGACTATAAGTAACATTCCTATCGCAAATCTCAATACGAAACAGTCTTTGCAAATCGATTAAAAAGGAAGAGAGTACTTCACCATAATTCATAGTTGCATATTACAAATATAGCCATTGTGATAAAAGATTACTGTGCTGGCAATGTATAAAGTAATTCAGCATGATTAAGATATAGAGAATCAATTTTTGCCCTTTGTTTACCATATATCATATGTCCAACACTTTGATAATGATCCATTTTAATTGGACCGAATGTATACCATTGTCCCTGTATTAATGGGTCACCCTCTACATAAGGAGTAATCGGGTCAGAACCATTTATTCCAGTTGTTGGGCCAGCCATAGAACATACATTGACAATACCATCATTTTCCCACCATGTTGAATCAGTTTCTGTTCCATCAGACCTAAATATTACCTTGGAACCTATGAGTCTAGCTCGAGATCGGATTAAAAGAAAAACATCCTTATTAGGAACATGATGCCCAGTTGTTGAATCTTGATGAGAAGCTGAAAAAATATATGAAAAATAGAAAACACTTGGGTTTGACGTTAAAAACCCATTGAGTTCAGAAGCCCCATTTACACTTACATCCCATGCGCTAATATTTTTTGAATCCCAAGCTGGATGTTCTCGCATGCGCTGTACATAGTTGGTCCAGGTTTCATTACTTCCCCTCTTAAATTCCCATTGTTCCAAATCAAAATCATAAAAATCTGTTCCAACTACACCCGCAAGTCCTATGAAATATTGGATAAACGGAAATATTTTTGGAATAATATCCACTAAAGTGGAACCATCATGCGGCGTTGCAATAGACGTTATGCTGCTAATCCATCCTTCTCTGGCTCTCCCTAATAATGCAGATTCCTCCAATATTTCTTTCTTAGAATCAGCATAAATCTGATTAGTTAGTAGGTATTCCAGCATACGTATGGTTTGACCACCCATACTATGACCAACTAGATGAACAGGATGATTACTATTCCACTCAGGATATAAACCAGAGTATGTTTTTCCCCCTGGTTTTTGCACGAGTCCATAGGCTTTTGAATGACCAAGCCCATAGTCCACTTGACCGCCTTTTAATTGATAATAAACTTCAACTGCTCGGTCCCAATTAGAAGATATGGGGCCAACAGATACAGTGTAAACAGTATACCCAGCCTTTTCTAGAATAACTTCCAAATCACTCGTGCCGCCCCAGTATCGATAGTCTCCCATTTCTTCTTTGCCCCACCCAAATAAACCATGTACAAGAACGATAGGATAGTTATTGCGGGAAAAAAGACACCCGGTTAATAACAGAGGAAAAAGAAAAATTTTCCAATTAATTTCCCTAAAAACGCACACTTAGATCCAATCCAGTGACCCAACCACCAATACCATAGAAATAAGTTCCAATTCCAGTCTTTGTCGAACCCACATTAAAATTTAATCCAAATCCTGTAGCACCCAATATAGATCTCCAAATATCATGGCGTATGTTCTGGTCAAGTTTTCGTGTTGATGTCCCCCATTGAAGATTAATATCATATGGCAATTGAAAAATCCCACCTATAAAAATATCATTGTAATCTTTATACAGTGAAACCACGCCATCAATAGAAAGTGTTAGTGGGAGATGAGCAAGTTGTTTTGTTATAGCTAAAGATATCTTCACAGGTAGTGTGTCTTTATTTTCTGCCGTTTCAAGTAAGTCGATTGAACCAACAATAGATTGTAGTATGAACCCCATATTATCAACACTTAGTCCTAAGGAAAATCCTTGTTCTTTCCAATACCAAATCATTCCACTGGAAAAATAAAGAGCAGTAGCAAGATGAGAATCAAGATTAGAATAAAAGAATCCACCAGTAAAACCATAACTAATTGGATAATTTTTTAATTGTTTGGAATATCCCGCACTAATCCAGGTATCACTGGACATATAACGACCAGTTGGGATTGCGTTTTCATCCAATCCTTCAAAAACACCATAGGAAAGGCGCCTTAAAGCACATGTTATTCCTCCGTCAAATTTTGGGAAAACAATAGCCACAGCCTGGCTATTTATTCCTGCAGGATAATGAACGAATGAAGTTGAAAAAAGACGATTAATTGATAATGTCGCTGGATTACCAGAAGCTGCAGTGGGAATTTTTATCAAAAGACCAGCTCCCCCCATGGATAGACGCGATGATGATGTCCAAGCATTAAATCCAGGAAAACCAGGTATAGCAAATAATTGACTTATCATTAAAATTATTAAATACTTTTTCATATCAAACTCAATGGGTCCATATGTATACTCAGCTTATTATTCCCCATGCGGTATTTTTTTAGATAATCATAGAAATTCATATTGATATAAGAATGTAACTTGGTGCCATTCGGATCCAATTTTTTGATGGATTTAAAAATAATATGGAACCGGAACTGGCGCCGGATTTTTCCAATATAACAGGGGGTGGGGCCAAGAATATCAAGCCCCTTATATGGTTTAGATAAACTTTGTCCGATTTTTTCGGCTAAACACAGTACCGAATCAAAACCGGGCCCAGTTAATTCTACTTTTGCCAACCAGCTGAAAGGAGGATATTTTAATTCCTTTCGTTCGGTTAAAGCGGTTTGATAAAACTTTTTAAAATCAAGACTAGCTGCACATTTTATAGCTAAATCATCTGGGCTATAGGTCTGTATAATCACATCACCCTCTTTATTCCCACGCCCAGCACGACCAGCGGCTTGATATATCAATTGAAAAATATTTTCACCAGCCCTGAAATCTGGTAAATGGAGACCTAAATCGGCATTAATAATCCCGACCAGTGTAGTATTAGGAAAATCTAGACCTTTTGCAATCATTTGTGTACCAATTAAAATTTGAATTTTTCCTTGTGAAAATGATTTTAAGGTTTTCGTCATCTGTTGACTTTTCTGCATACTATCCAAATCAATGCGGGAAATTCGAGCATCAGAAAATGTTTCTTGCATCAACAGCTCTACACGCTGAGTACCTGTTCCTTTATAGATAAGGTTTGTGCTATGACAAGAGCTACACAATTGTCGCTGGGTCTCAGAATGTCCACACAGATGACATAATAGACGCTGATTAGATGAATGATAAGTTAGCATTATTTGGCAGGATGGACACATTACAACATCCCCACAGTCATAGCACCGAATAATAGGAGAATACCCTCTTCTATTTTGAAGTATTAAAATCTGTTCATTTTTCTTGAGACGATCTTCTATCTTATCCAAAAGTAAACCAGAAAGAATTAAACCGAATTTCCCTGATTCATTCTGGTCCTTTAACATATCTACTACATGAGTATGGGGGTATTTTGATTCACCGAAACGCTTTGGCAGGTTTATATATTTTAATTTTTTATGAACGTGATTGTAATAACTCTCCAAACTTGGGGTCGCGCTTGATAATAATACGGTAGTTTTTTCCAGTTTCCCCCGCATTAGCGCTACATCACGAGTATGGTATCTTGGTGCTGGAGAATTTTGTTGATAAGATGATTCTTGTTCCTCATCCATAACTATTAAACCTAGGTTCCTTAAAGGAGAAAAAATTGCACTACGAGCTCCAATAACAACATGGAAATTACCTTTGCATATTTGCCCCCATGTCCAAGAACGCTGAGCAGGAGTTAATTTTGAATGCCATAAAGCAACTGTATCTCCAAAGACGGCTTTAAATCGTCCAGCGATTTGAGGTGTAAGTGAAATCTCTGGAAGCAAGATTATGGCAGTACGGCCTTGTGCAATAACTTGGCGGACAGATTCAATATAAATCTCCGTTTTCCCACTACTAGTAACACCATGGATTAAAAATGGAACATATTTTTTTTTGTTTAATGCCAATGAAATCTTATTAATAGCTTTCACCTGGTCTTGATTGAAGATTATTTCTTTGTGAATCGGATCAAAGCTGAAGCCAGTTACATCTGGCAAGGATGTTTGTTTGTAAAGCTTAATGAAACCCTTTTCTTCTAGTATACGACATATAGACAAGAGATTGGATGAGAGGGATTTTAATGAAGTAATACGGCATATTCCTGTGGTTTTCCTAATCTCTTTTAATATTTCGTATTGTTTCGGAGCTCTTTTCATCAACACTTCAATATCAATTTCATTCAAAACATTAGTCGGTTTAGCATACCAATTTTTAGGAGGAGAATACTGCATTGATAATCGATTTGGCATAACAGTTTTCATTACTTGCCCAATCGGTGCAACATAATAGTTGCTCATCCAAAGAATTAATTCCCAAAGTTCAGCAGTCAATACAGGGTTATCATCTACCAAGGAAGATATCGATTTCATATCTCCTTTATAATTTGATTTGGTGTTTAGAGATATAATCACTCCTTGAACAGAGCGTTTTCCAAGAATAGCTATCACCCTGGATCCAACTTGGATACTGTTTGTTAAGTTCCGAGGAATTCGATAAGTAAACGATTGAAAACTGGATATCGGGAAAGCAACTTCAGCAAACATAATCAATGAGTTTATAAGATGAGTTTATTTTCAGGCAACAAAAAAACCCTTGTTTATATAATAAGGGCCTTAAAAGGTATTATTTATTTGAATCAACCTTTAATAATATATATTTTAACATCACCATTAATACCAGGTGCCAGATTAACTGTAATATGATAAATCCCCAGTGCTTTGATCGGTTCTTGTAACTCTATTGCATGACGATCAATTTTGAAACCCTTCTCAATTAGGGCTTCATGAATATCTATAGTGGTAATAGAACCAAACATCTTTTCTTCTTCACCAACCTTCGCTTCAATTGTAATCTCTGTTTTACTAAGTTTATTTGCTAGTAATTGGTTTGCAGCAATTTCCCTAGCTTTTTTATTTTCATTAACTCTTTTTCGTTCCTCTGCTACAGCAAGATTACGTTTTGAAGCTCGAAGTGCTAATCCGTCTGGAATCAATTTATTACGTGCAAATCCAGGTTTTACATTGACGACATCACCTGCTTGACCTACACTCTCTATATCTTGTAGTAATATTATATCCATGATAATTTCTCTAAACTTAATTTTCTTATTCTGACCCAGGCTCCACAAACGGCATTAAAGCAATTGTTCGAGACCGTTTAATTGCCCTTACGACTTTACGATGCATTTTTGCGCTTGTTCCCGTAACCCTACGCGGCATGATTTTACCCTGATCATTAATAAAGCGCCTTAAAAGTTTTACATCTTTATAATCAATCTCTGTGATTCCATTCTCTTTAAAATAGCAGAATTTCCTACGGTTTTGAAAAGCCATTATTTATCATCCTTATTCTTTGATTCCATAGATTCTTGTTTTTCAGCAATTTGTGCATCATCCATGTTAACTTCTTTTTGAGAAGATTCAATGGATGGATTATTTATTTCTAATTGTTTATCATTTTCATTTGATTCTTCAATTACTTCGGGACGATTATCTAATTTAATTGTGATATGCCGCATAATTAAGTTTTCTAATTTCATCCAAGTATCAAAATCATTCATCTTAATTCGATCTCCATCCTCGAATTGCAAAAGTACATAAGTACCATACTTCTGATTATTTATTGGATAAGAAAGTCGCTTTTTACCCCAGATATAGTGATTTATGATTTTGGACTTTGTTTCTTCCAATTTTCGAGTGACCTCCACTATTGTACTATTAATCTTATCTTTCTCAAAATTTGGATTAATGATATAAAGTATTTCGTAATATCGCATAGTTACTCCTTAATTTTTATGCAATCAGTGGTGCAATGACCAATGAAACAACTGACATCAGTTTAATTAAAATATTTAAGGAAGGGCCTGACGTATCCTTGAAAGGGTCACCCACCGTATCACCTACCACGGCAGCTTTATGAGCATCAGATCCTTTCATCAACTTGTTACCGGAAATCTCAACACCTTCTTCAATCATTTTTTTAGCGTTGTCCCAGGCACCCCCGGCATTGGATTGAAAAATGGCCATCAGCACACCTGTTACCGTCACACCAGCCAACAGGCCACCAAGTATTTCAGGACCTTGGTCACTGTTAAATAATTTTGGTGAAAAACCAACTATTACCGGAGTTGCTATAGCTAAAACCCCTGGCAGAACCATCTCTTTAATTGCAGATTTTGTCGAAATTTCAACACAACGACCGTGCTCTGCTTTATTCAAAGCATCTTCATATATGCTACGATCATTCTCATTCCAATCTTTTTCATCTTTCAGGCTCATGAGTGCCAATGCGTTTTTCAATTCTGGAATATCTCGAAATTGGCGACGAACTTCTTCAATCATGGCCATCGCTGCACGCCCAACTGCACCCATGGCCATAGATGAAAACAAAAAAGGAAGCATACCGCCAACAAATAATCCTGCCATTACCATTGGATTTGATATATCAATACTGGTAATCTCGCTTTGAACCATAAATGCCGCGAATAAAGCCAAGGCAGTTAGTGCAGCCGATCCGATAGCAAATCCCTTGCCGATTGCAGCCGTAGTATTCCCTACAGCATCCAATCTATCTGTTCGTTCACGGACTTCTTCCGGGAGCTCTGCCATTTCTGCAATTCCGCCAGCATTATCAGAAATGGGGCCGTAAGCATCTACCGCTAACTGAATCCCCGTATTTGCAAGCATCCCCAAAGCTGCCATTGCAATCCCGTAAAGACCTGCAAAATAATGTGCACCCACGATACCTGACGCTAAAATTAAAATTGGAATTGCTGTCGATTGCATCCCAACACCTAGACCCGCAATAATATTTGTTGCAGGTCCAGTCAAGGATTGTTTCGTGATTGAAAGAACTGGTGATGTCCCGGTCCCTGTATAATGTTCAGTAATCAAACCAATTCCTAATCCGGCAAGAAGACCAATAACTGTTGCCCAGAAAACACCCATAGAAGTGAATTCTGTCCCGCTTTGTATAAAAGATTCTGGTAGAAAAAATTTAATTAAAAAATAAATTGCAACTACCATGATTGCAGAACTTCCGAATTCACCCTGATTTAAAGCTTTTTGTGGGTCGCCGCCTTCTTTCAAAGAAACCATAAACGTCCCCAAAATAGACACAAGAATTCCTGAGGCAGCAATAAAAAGGGGTAAAATCACAAAATTTAAATCAAACTTTCCGGCAACCAATATGCTTGCGCCTAACACCATTGATCCAATGATAGACCCAACATAAGATTCAAAAAGGTCAGCGCCCATTCCGGCAACATCACCTACGTTATCGCCTACATTATCAGCAATGGTTGCGGGATTTAATGGATGGTCTTCCGGAATACCTGCTTCAACCTTTCCCACAAGATCGGCACCCACATCAGCTGCTTTAGTGTAAATGCCACCACCGACACGCGCAAATAAAGCAATAGATGATGCCCCCAAAGAAAAACCGGACATAACATTTAAAATTATATTGTAGTCACCCGAAAAATGAGATTGATAAAAAATAAATAACCCACCTAAACCAATAACACCCAAACCAACAACACTGAGCCCCATTACGGAACCACCAGTAAAAGCAACATTCAATGCAGATGTCAGGCTATTTCTTGCTGCGTTTGTTGTTCGGTTGTTGGCTTTAGTTGCAACTTTCATTCCTAAATATCCAGCTAAACCAGAAGCGATTGCCCCAACAATGAATGACATTGAAATCAAAATACTTGAATCGCTTCGTCCCGAATTAGCGAATCCAAGCACTACTGCAACTGATATAACAAATATTGCGAGCACACGATATTCAGCGTTAAGAAAGGCCATGGCGCCTTCGGCAATACTTGCACCAATTTGTTTCATTCTTTCGGTCCCCTCATCCTGCTTATTAATCCAACTTGTTTTCCAAAATGAAAACAACATGGCTAATCCGCCTGCAACTACTACCAAAATTAAATTTGAACTCATGGATACAATTACTCCCTATTTATGAATTAAAATGACTCATGGTATTATTTAATCCATGGATTAAAATATTCTCGATGGCATTTGCCCCGGATTTCACCATTTCAGCGGCGGTATCTTGATCATCACTCCGAAATGGTTTTAAAACATAATTCTCTGCCGGGCGCATATTCTCATCGGTTCCGATACCTAAGCGGATACGGGGGAACTTGTCGGATCGCAACTGATAAATAATACTTTCCATACCACGATGACATCCATCTCCACCTTTGGGGCGGATACGAATATTTCCCAAAGGTAAATCCACATCATCCACCGCTACAATAAAATCCTGCGGAAGGAGATTCCATGTTTGGGCAACATCCCGTACAGCATTCCCGCTCCGATTCATCCCTGTTGTTGGTTTTACCAATAAAAACTCCTTACGAATTTGATGGGCGAATACATAATTACCTTTGCCTGGCACAAAAGACAGCTTTTGCCTGCGTGCTACTTCATCCACAACTCTGAATCCTGCATTATGTTTTGTATCTGTATATTGATCACCAATATTGCCCAGGCCTATAAAGGCAATCATGATTCCTGGTTTTGATTATCTTCTGATTTGTTTTCTTCCTTACTCTCTTCACCGGCACCTTCACTTTCAACCTCACCTTCAGCCTCTTCCTCATCTTCAAGTTCGTCCTCAACGATTGGTTCTTCTTCAGCTACAGGTGGATGAATAGAAACCACATTTAATTCTTGTTCCGAGATGATTGTGATTTCCTCATCCTTAATCTTTACATCAGCCACACTATAAGAACTATTCATCTCTAAATCTGTTACATCTAATTCAATTTGTTCCGGGACATCTGTCGGAAGACATTCGATTTCAATCTGGGTAAGTGATTGAGAAAGAACTCCCCCCTCTTTTACTCCCAAAGATTCACCAATCAACATTAATGGCACAGAAATATTAATTTTCTCTGAACGGCGAACGCGCATAAAGTCTATATGTATCAAAGCATCAGTGACCGGGTGATATTGCATTTCCTTGACCATTACATATTGAGTGGTACCTGCCACATCTATTTCATAAATCCTCTGTCCTGAATGGAGAGCATGGTACATAACCAATTTATCCACCGCAATTTGTATTGGTTCTTCTCCTTTAAAATATAGGACACCGGGGATTATCCCTTTGTTTCGTAATTTTTTGGCGGTTTTTTTCCCCGTTATCGGTCGATTTTCTACATTAAGTTTATAATAAGATGAAGTCATTATTGTTTCCTCATTAAAATTCAAAAAGGGCACTCACCGATTCACCATTATGAATACGGTTAATTGCATCACCAAACACATTGGATACGGTAATGATTTCCATATTATCCAGATGTTTTTCCTCTGGGATGTGGATGGTATCTGTTAAAATGATTTTTTGAATAGGTGCATCCTTTAACCTTTGAATCGCTGGATCAGATAACAGACCATGGGTAGCGACAGCTGTGACCGATTTTGCACCTTGTTCAGTAACAGCATTAGCAGCATTAACAGTTGTACCCGCTGTATCGATCATATCATCAATAATCAATACATGTTTGTCATTTAGTTCACCAATTAAATGACTGACCTCTGCTTTGTTAGGTGCATACCGTCTTTTGTCAATCAAGGAAAAATGCATTTTTAATCTTTTTGCATAAGCTTGACTCATTCCAACAGAACCAATATCCGGTGCTAAAACAACTGTGTCTTCTGGATTAAAATTTTGCTTTATTATAGCATCTAAAAGAACCATGCGACTGTATAAATGATCAAATGGGATTTTTGCAAACCCCTGTATTTGTGTACTGTGCAAATCCATGCTAATGATTCTATCTGTCCCCATAGCTGTAAAAAAATCAATCATTACTCGTGAAGAAATAGGGACTCTAGGCTGATCTTTACGATCTTGTCTTCCATATCCAAAATATGGGATTACTGCTGTGACTCTTGCAGCAGAGGCTCGCACAGCCGCATCAATTAATAAAGCCAGTTCTATAATATTTTCTGCTGGACCATTTGTAGATTGTATTAAAAATACATCCTGGCCTCGAACATTTTCTTCGAACTTGACCCAAATTTCATCATCCGCAAAATTGCGAATAGAAATTTTTCCCAATTCACAGTTCATTGAACCAGTTATTTTTTTTGCTAATTCTGGATTACTTCTTCCAGAAAAAATCTTTAAATCATTCATATTCCTCTATTCACTGAAATTACGCTGGGGTGCAGGGACTCGAACCCCGACTGCCGGGACCAAAACCCGGTGTCCTACCGTTAGACGACACCCCATTTTATGGATTAGTATTACAGCAAAGAATTAGTAGGGTAAGAAATAATGGTCTCAAAATCTGTAGCAAGGACTGACTCGGCTATCTTAGCTTTAGCTTTATCGTCAAATATCCCAAACACAGTCGAGCCGCTTCCCGACAGACTGGCATAACAAGCACCATAGGCCAATATAGTTTCTTTTATCTTCCCAATCTCTGGATATGCTGGAATCACAATTGATTCAAAATCATTCTCAAAAAACTCAAGAGGAACTACCTCCTCTCTGAAAAGGCGGGCGAAGTTAGGTTTCTTGCTAAAGGCGTCCAAACTCTTTTTGCTTTCAGAATACGCCCAAGCTGTATCTAATTGGATTGGCGGAATAACCAGTAAATAATAACCCCGTATTGGCTTACTCAACTCATTGAGTATTTCACCAATACCATCGCCGACCTGGGTCCCTCCTTTAATGAAAAATGGTACATCGGCTCCAAGAGCAACTGCAATAGATTGTATTTTGTCATCGGTTAATTCTAATTCATAAAGTTCAGAAACACCTTTTAATACTGCAGCTGCATTAGATGAGCCACCTCCAAGTCCACTTCCTGGTGGAATTCTTTTTTTCAGGTTTATGGAAATACCACCAATTTCAAATTGATCTACTATTGCTTGCCACGCTTTGACACATAAATTGGATTTATCATTTCTTAACCAATCAACATTACATGAAAATTCACATATTTTATCTGATTTTTCAATTTTAATGGTATCATGAAATTCAAGTTCCTGGAATACTGTATGAATGGTATTATATCCATCGGATCTCTGTCCATGAATTTGTAGGCCGATGTTAACTTTGCAATAGGATTTATATGTGATTTTTTTCAATCTATAGATTGCAGTGTGCAAATAGCCTGAACTGCCCAACCTTCACCTCGGCCGATATATCCAAGGTGGTCTGTTGTAGTGGCTTTGATAGATAATTGGGATTCATCTAACTGCATATGACTAGCAAGATTATATCGTATTTGATAAATGAAATTTGATAGTTTTGGTTTCTGTAATAGAATTGTTGCATCTATATTGGAAATTTCAAAATTCGCACTACGAATTTGATTTGTCACGCTTATTAGAAACTGATCACTGTTCACATTTTCCCATTTATTATCATCGCTAGGGAAAAATTGCCCAATATCTCCTAAGGCAGCGGCTCCTAATAGTGCATCAACTATAGCATGAATAAGACCATCACCATCGGAATGCCCTACTGAACCAGATAATGCAGGAATCTCAATCCCACCAATTACAAGTTTTTCACCAGCAGCAAGCTGGTGCACATCGTAGCCTATTCCTGTTCTGACCATTTAATTAAATTTTCTGCCCGTTCCCAATCCTCTTTGGTAGTAATCTTAAAATTATTCGCATGCCCCTTGACCAGTCCAATTGAAAACCCCATGTGTTCCATAAGTGTGGACTCATCTGTTACAACTAAATTTCGTCGTTTAGCCATATTAAAAGCCTGGATTAATTTGGTCTTTTGAAAAGTTTGAGGTGTTTGTGCAAACCAAACTTTTTTACGGTCAATGGTTTCTTTTATCTTTTCACCTTCAGATAACTTTACCGTATCCAAAGAAGGGAGCGCAACTATGGCTCCATCATATTTTTCACAAGCAGAAACAGATGTGATAATTAGGTCTTCTGTCACAAATGGCCGAGCAGCATCATGAATACAAACCAATGTGTTTTCTGAATCAGTAGCTAAAACACCATTTTGAACTGAATCCTGCCTGTTTAAACCACCAGCAATACTTTTAATAGGCTTCCCGGCTGAGATAGAAAGTATATCGTGATATATAGGTTTCACATATTTCTCCTGAACAACAACTACAACCTCATCTATTATAGGACACCTAATGAATAAGTTAATTGAGTGAAAAATTAACGGTTGCCCAGCAAGATCCTTAAATTGTTTTAATTCACCAAATCGGCTCCCAGAACCTGCAGCGGGAATAATTGCAGAAATTTTCGTCATAATAACCCCATTCCCAACAATTGAGGGCCAACTTATATTACACTATTATCATGGCATCGCCATAGCTTAAGAATTGATAACCGTTTTTCTTAGCTTCACGATAAGCTTTCATTAAAAAGTCACGGTTTGCAAAAGCACTTACCATCATCATCAGGGTTGATTTGGGCATGTGAAAATTAGTGACCATAGAATCTACCATTTTGTATTCATATGGTGGATAGATAAACTTATCTGTCCAACCACGTTTTGGAGAGATCATAAACCCGGATACAACAACCGTTTCTAATGCTCGAACTGTGGATGTTCCTACAGCAACAATCTTCCGGTGTTTTTTCTTCGCTGCATTAATAGCTAAGGCAGTTTTTGGTGATACTTCGAAATATTCCGAATCCATTTGATGCCTATTAAGATCCTCAACTTGTACTGGGCGGAATGTTCCTAAACCAATATGGAGGGTTATATATTCTATTTTAACGCCTTTGTCAATCAACTTTTTTAGCAATCCATCTGTAAAATGGAGACCGGCAGTCGGAGCTGCCACTGCCCCGCGCTCCTTAGCATAGACGGTTTGGTAACGTTTTTTATCCTTTGTCTCTGCTTCACGGTCAATATAGGGTGGTAAAGGGGATGTGCCAATACGCTCGATTACATCATGGAGATCAATATCATGCTCAGATTCAAAACGAACAACCCTTCCCCCGGAAACAGTATTATCTATAACATCACACATAAGTTTAGAGGTAAACACAAGTTTATTACCAATACGAACTTTACGAGCTGGGCGAACCATTACCTCCCAAAGACCATTACCTAGTTCCCTAAGAAGAAAGACCTCAACTTTTGCATCGGTACGGTCTTTACTAGCAAATAACCGAGCTGGAAAAACCTTGGTATTATTCAGAATTAATAAGTCGTTCTTCCTTAAATAATCACCCAAGTTCAAGAACTTCCTGTGTTCAATCTTATAAGTGTCTCTATGTAAAACCATGAGTTTGGAATAATCACGTCTCTGTGCAGGATATTGTGCAATATATTTTTTTGGTAGCGGGTAGTTGAAATCACCCAATTTATATTTTATTTTTTTTTCAATCATTTAAAAAGTCCTTGTTGATTTATTTTTACTTTTTTCCCAAGCAATTCAAACGCAGTTTGTTGTGCTACACGACCTCGAGATGTCCTTTGCATAAAGCCTTCTTTAATAAGAAAAGGTTCATATACATCTTCAATCGTTGTTGCATCTTCCCCAATAGCAACTGCTAATGATTTTACCCCTACGGGTCCCCCTGAAAATTTTTCTACCAATGTACTCAAAATACGGCGATCCATATCATCAAGTCCGATTTTATCAATTCCTAATCGATCGAGCGCAATTTTGGCAATATTACCATCAATATATCCATCAGCTTTAACCTGTGCATAATCCCTTGTCCTTCTTAAAATACGGTTTGCAACCCGTGGTGTTCCACGACTACGGCGAGCTAATTCCATGGCTCCTTCATCATTAATACCTACATCAAGAATATCTGCTGAACGACGAATGATATAAAACAAATCTTCCGGTTCATAATAATCAATTCGCAATACTACACCAAACCGATCACGTAAGGGTGATGTAAGATTCCCCAAGCGTGTTGTAGCTCCAACAAGAGTAAATGGTTCAATATTTAGTTGCACACTCCTAGCGCTGGGCCCTTTGTCAATCATAATATCAATAGTAAAATCTTCCATAGCAGAATAAAGATATTCTTCTACCACGCTATTTAACCTATGGATCTCATCAATAAAGAATACGTCTCTATGTCCCATATTTGTTATCATTCCCGCTAAATCACCAGCGCGTTCTAATACTGGACCAGAAGCTTGTTTTATATTTACATTTAATTCTCGAGCAACAATATTTGCCATCGTGGTTTTCCCCAGCCCAGGAGGACCAAAAAGAAGAACATGGTCCAAAGCATCACCACGACCATTTGCAGCTTCAATGTATAATTTCAGATTATCTACCAATTCTTTTTGTCCAATAAATTCATCCAGTTTAAATGGGCGTAGGGATTTTTCAACCGCTAAATCATCTTCTAACGGAGTTGGGTCATTAATATAAATCTCTGTCATTTAGGGAATCGAATATAAATTGGGTGAAATTCGAGCCTAAAGATACAATCTCAAATAGGGGTCACCAAGTGTACTTAATTGGGTTTTATTAATTAACAGGTAAGGACTTACGAAGTATTTTTAAACGTTTGGGACGATCTTTTGCAAACCTAATAATACTGGAGTGGATACTTTTTTGATCTAAATGGGCTTCGGCGATAATCTCTTCAACACTGCCGCCAGTTCGCCAACGATTATCCCAATCTGGTGAAATTGAATATTCACCCACAAGTCTATTAGCAATCCATTTTCTCATAAGCATTAGCGCACCATTAGTGATTACCATGGCATCCTGCCATTCTTGTGTAGAGATTATGGTATTTCGATATGATTCCGTTTGACGTTGAAAGACACCCCAGCTAATAGCTGCTACTACTTTAACATTGGGGCCTTCTTTCTTGAGTCTATGTAAAATCTGGACCAACGAATTTGTAGCACTTGTTCCTCGGACTATAACAGTACCTTCTTTTTGTTTATCTGAATCATAATTTTTAATAAGATATGCGCCTTTCGATGCATCATAGTAAGATGCCATTCCTAAGATTTCCCTATTAGGTATTTTTATCGGTGGTCGAGTAAGATGAAGCGCGATAATGGGGACTTTTGTTTGCAAAGCTGAAGCTAGAGCTGGAGCTACTTCATTGTGTTCCCAAGGATGAAGATTAATAATGTGACCATCGGGAAAAAGCTGGGTAACACCAGGAGCGAAAATACCAAAATGAGTACGGCTATCTTCGGCCGTTTCTGGACCAGAATGACCTACGACCCAAAGCAAACGACCAACTTTAATCTGAGAATCTTGGGCAATTTGGCTAAAAAGACGAATAATTCCGTATTTCAGATAACTGAATGAGCCGTAAGTGCTAAATGCGCCTATAAATCCATTAAACTCCTTATATGTATCTATATTGAAATTCACGGTAGCTAATCCTGACATCATACCAGCATTAGTAAACTCTGTAATCCCCTGAGGCATAAGAGGGCTATTGGGATTAGATTTTCGGTCAAACATCCCAAGATCTTCCGCTTTACCGTATCCTTTTGCAAAACCAGAAATATTTGTAGAATCAGCCAGGTCAGCGCTCATGGCAATAAATAGGGGACGACCATAGTTCTCTTGGCTGTATGTATTCAACCAAGATGCGACCTTAGCAAAACCTATGCGATTAGGTGCTTTTTCACCTGGTGATAAAAATAAATCTTTAGGATATTGGTGAAAATCAAAGATTGTTTTATCCTTAAGTGGATTAGATATGGAGATATTACAGGAAGCAATATTTTTTGGAACAGATTCGCCAATTTCTACCAATGTATCTGCTAAATAATCCACTAAACCTTGATTACTTTCCAAAACAGAAAATACTGTCCTAAAATAAGATCGAGCTTGATTAAGCTGACCTTCCAATGAGTTAGCCTCCGGGGCACCAAAATCATGAAATTCCACACTATATTTTTTTTTAAAATCGAGCTTTGTTTTCCAAAACAATTGGGAATTCCTCTTATGTGGAACACCGTGCGATTTTTCATCATATATATGGTATCCCCGACCTTTACGACTCTTAGCACAAATCATCTTAGGTATATATTCATGAACGTTCTTAACTAATAGATTGTAATAGGCCTGTGTAAATTTTTTCCAATTCTCATTATCATCACAGCTCTCTACATGCCACCCCTTCTGTATAAAAAGGGTATTGGGGGAACCATTAACAATAGAACTATATGGTCGATTATCAATTCCATAATCATTCCAATCAACGTAATACACTAAATTATCTAATCCCAATCCCCAAGCAGAATTGAGCGTTTCGTGGGTTGCCCCTGTTGTAAGACCACCCTCACCCTCAAAAGCAAACACTTTAACTTCAGGTACTCCTGCTAATTTTAACGCCAAGGCCTCCCCTGCAGCAGGTGGAGAACCATGTCCGCTAGGCCCTGTATTAAATTTAAAAAATAGAGTTTTACCTTCCATTTCTGCATGACCAGGCAAACCTTTATTACGTCGTAAGGTTAAAAGATCTTCAAAAGTCAATTGGTATTCTTCACCTCGAAGATTCAAATATTTTTTTTCTCCAGTTTGACGATATTTTATTCTTAGCGCTTCATTTAAAACGGCTAATGTACCATATACCATAGGGTTATCATGGCCTGCAACCAATATAAATCTATCTGCAAACCGTTTACCTGCCTCTCGGATGTCCCATCGCATGGCTCCAGATAAAAGGGTAATAATCATTCCATGAACTTTGGAGCGAGACCCCCCTGGATGCCCACTCTGACTTAGATTTAGCATGATATCAATACATTGATCAATTAGATCTTTCGCAATCTCCCAATATGTAAAATATCGACCTAATTCTACTGGGGGTCTCATGCTGCTCTCTCTTTATTTCGCAGTATTGGGGATAAAAATGAGCCAGTATACGATTCTTTTATTATTGTAATATCCTCAGGAGTACCAGTAGCCACTACAGTTCCACCTTCATTGCCCCCCTCTGGCCCTAAATCAATAATCCAATCAGAGGTTTTAATAACATCTAGATTATGTTCTATTACTATAACTGTGTTTCCCCTTTCGACCAGTTTTTGTAATACATTTAATAACATACGGATATCTTCAAAATGTAAACCAGTAGTGGGCTCATCTAGGATATACATTGTTTTAGCTAAATTGGCCTTAGAAAGTTCCGTGGATAGTTTAACCCGCTGAGCTTCGCCTCCTGATAAAGTTGTAGCTTGTTGACCTAAATGAATATAACCTAATCCCACATCAGAGAGTGTTTGAAGTTTTTTCTTTACTAAAGGGATGTTTTTAAAAAATTCCAAAGCATTAGTAACTGGTAAACCCAAAATATCAGCAATGGATTTTCCACGATATTTTACTTCCAGAGTTTCCCGGTTATATCGTTTACCTTCGCAAATTTCACATGTTACATACACATCGGGTAAAAAATTCATTTCGATCTTAATAATCCCATCACCTTGGCAGGATTCACAACGACCTCCTTTTACATTGAATGAGAACCGACCAGGTTTATATCCTCTGATCTTTGATTCTGGTAGCTTTGCAAATAAATCACGAATGTGCGTAAAAACACCTGTATAGGTGGCCGGATTTGACCTAGGGGTACGACCTATAGGCCTCTGGTTAATCTCTATCACTTTATCCAATAATTCCGAACCATCTAAAGAATCATGTGGTAATGGATAGGCTCTGGCATTATTTAATTTCTTAGCAAGTATGGGAAACAAGGTTTCGTTTATTAGTGTGCTTTTACCACTACCAGATACACCAGTGACCACAATAAATCGACCTAATGGAAAATCCACATTTATTTTTTTAAGGTTATTCCCTGTGGCACCTTTTAGAGTTAAAAGTCCGGATTGAGCATTGCGTCGTAGTTTTGGGGTTTTGATCTCTTTTTTCCCAGATAAATATTGACCAGTAAGCGATTTCTTCACACTAAGTAATTTTTTTGGCACACCGGCATAAATAACATTTCCTCCAGACTTGCCGGCTCCTGGTCCCAAATCTATAATATAATCAGAGGCTTTCATTGTTTCTCGATCATGTTCAACCACTATAATGGAATTCCCGATATCTCGAAGGGTTTTCAATGTTTTGAGTAATCGGTGATTATCCCTGGGATGTAAACCAATAGATGGTTCATCCAAAACATATAGAACGCCCATAAGCTGAGAGCCAATTTGAGTGGCCAAACGTATACGCTGTGCTTCACCCCCTGAAAGTGTAACAGCAGAACGTTCTAAAGTGAGATAACTCAAACCCACATTTATAAGAAAACTGAGCCGCTGATGAATCTCATTCAAGATTTGCCCTGCAATGGCCTTTTCCATTCTTGTTATAGAAAGTCCTTTAAAAAAAGTTTGGAGCTCCATGATAGACATAGCTGATAATTCTCCTATATGTATCCCGCCGATCCTCACCCCTAGACTTTCTCTATTGAGCCTAGCCCCATGACATTTAGAGCAAGGACTCATGCTCATAAACTGTTCGATCCATTCCCGAATACCTGAAGATTTTGTTTGCTTGTAACGACGTATTAAATTGGGGATTGCTCCTTCCCAGCCACCAGTATAAGTACCAGTCCAACGTTTGGAGCTATATTGCATTTTAAATTTATTTTCACCGGTTCCATAAAGAAGAACCCGTCGCACATCTGAACTAAGCTTAATCCATGGAGTTGTAAAATTGAACCCCAAATGCCGAGATAGACTTTTTAGAATGCTACCATACCAGTTTCCTCTTGGTTGTTCACCTAATGATGCAATGGCGCCTTGAATTAATGATTTATATTTATCTGGGACCAGAAGTTCCGGATCTACTTCCATATGAGAACCGAGGCCATCACATTTAGAACAAGCACCGTAAGGAGAATTAAATGAGAACATTCGTGGTGTTAGCTCTTCCATGCTAACTTCACAATCAGGACATGAAAAATGTTCGCTGAAAATATGTTCTTTATCTGGAAGCTGGTGAATAATCAATAATCCGTTACTAATCTGTAAGGCAAGCTCCACAGATTCTGTCAATCTTTCATGAATTGACTTTTTTAGGATTATCCGGTCTACCACTACTTCAATTGAATGTTTTTTATTTTTATTCAATAAAAGTTCATCATTAACTGTGAATATTTTTCCGTTAACGCGAATTCGCAAGAATCCCATCCTGGAAATTTTTTCGACAACGCGTTTATGTTCGCCTTTTCTACCTCGTATCAGAGGGGAAAGAACATGAATTTTTGTTCCTGTTTTGAATTTTTGGATTATATCTACAATCTGTTGAACCGTTTGTTTCTGAATTGGTTTTCCACATTTCCAACAGTGTGGTAATCCTATATGAGCAAAAAGTAAGCGCAAATAATCATGAATTTCTGTAACGGTCCCTACCGTAGAGCGTGGATTGCGAGCGGTAGCTTTTTGTTCGATAGAAATAGCAGGAGAAAGACCCTCGATGACATCCATATCGGGTTTTTCCATCAAACCTAAAAATTGTCTAGCGTATGATGATAAAGATTCTACATAACGACGTTGTCCTTCGGCATATATAGTATCAAAAGCCAGTGAAGATTTCCCCGAACCGGATAACCCTGTGATCACCACCAATTTATCACGAGGAATAGTAACATCAATATTTTTTAGATTGTGCTGTCGGGCACCTTTTATTATTATTTTATCATTAGGTCTGGTCATATAGAAAACTCCGATCGGAGGTCAAATTTTGCACATCCTTGAATTTACAGATATTGCGAAATGTACACCAAAAACGATTTGCAATTATTCCTATACACACTTTAAAGCTCTCTTTGCTTGACTATCCTAATTATTTATGCCTACTTTGACATATGGGTTCATTAAAAAACCATTTTCTTATATCTATGCCGCATATGGGGGATTCTTTTTTTGGGAAATCGGTGATTTTTATCTGTGAACACGATATTTCAGGGGCAATGGGTTTAATCATTAATAAACCCTTCAAGGAATCTAATCTAAATAACATATTTGAAAAGCTCTACGTTGATGATGATAGTCTGCTATCTTTATCAGAAGAAATCTATTTTGGTGGGCCTGTGCTTATAGAGAGGGCTATCATTCTGCATACTACTGACTATAAATCAGAGGGTACTGTTCGTATTTCTGATGAGTTTGCCATTACTAGCCAAAAAACCATATTGAAAGAATTGCAAAATCAATCGATCTCTCATTATAAACTCATTTTAGGACATGCTGGGTGGAGTTCGGGACAACTTGAAAGAGAGATAGAGAATGGTGACTGGTTATTACAATCCACAACACGAGATTTCGTGTTTAAAGTACCAGCAGATCAGATGTGGCGCCAGGCCGTAGGCTCTATTGGAGTAGATTTGGATCCTGTTTCAGGTATTGGTGGACAAGCATAGGATAAATCCTTATATATTTCAAATAATTGTCTTGAAAATCCGCCCTTTTAAATTAGTTGTCCACTTTATTTCTAACTGACATTACCTCAAGAGAGCCTGGATGGTTGCGTTTGATTCTGCCAAGCGGTCACTTAAAAGCTTTACCACATAGGAGTGAAGCATTGTGGTTTTCTCTGGAGCTTTTAATTGCAACTTCTTAAAATTCTCCTTAGATAAATAGTATATCCGACAATCCACATCTGTTACTACGGAAGCAGATGCTTTGGATCCTAAGTACAAACTCACCTCTCCCACAACAGTCCCAGGTCCTAATGTTTTCAGGCGAATCTGTTCCCCTTTACCAGAATCCAGTCTCACTGTGAAATGACCAGATTCTAGAAAATAGATGCCTCCAGCTTTTTTACCTTGTTCGATGATGACCATATCTGCGGGAACATCCTGTTCTTCTAAATATTCTGAAATATCGCTTAACATGTTTCTAAATTGGCTATTATCCCTAAGGCTATCAAGGTCACCAGAATCTTTCAGAACAGTTTGAATAATTTGCTCTTCGCACCATTCCAGTCCATGATCCAGATCCACAAAAGTTTGAATAAGGTTAGAATCATCAGGGATGAGCCCCTCAATTAATAACTGTTCATTTATATCTTGATCCAATCCACAGAGCAGTACCTGAAATTTGTGGTTTTCAGCCATGATCTTCAATTTATTAAAACTATTCACAGCCGATGAGTCCATACCGGTCACCTGCCGGAAGTCTGACAAAAGATACTTCATCGAATTTCTGGTATCATTTTCAATACGGTCCAGTACTCGTTGTAAAAGTTTGTTAGCGGTGCCAAAAAAAATAAATCCCTGTAGTGGCAGAATAAAAATCTGATCTCCATTGTCATCCAAAATTTTCCGCAGGTATTCTGAGCGTTCTACATTGCTATTGAAAGTTTTGCCGGTAAGCTCATACTTGACCACTTCCACCTTGGAATAATTAATCACAAAAAGAGCAATGGACATGAGTAGGCCGATGACGATCCCTTCCAGAAAGCCCACGGTGCCAATGACAATAAGAATCAGAACAATGACCAGATAATCGCTCTTGTGCAGCCTTTTCCATGTGTCAACTAGCCATTCTACTAAAAACTCCAACCCCAAGTTCAGGAGCAATCCACCGAGAATCACCTTGGGAAAAATTGATAAAATTTGTGCTCCAACAAGCAAGGCAATGCCGCAGAAAATCGCCACAATGAGACTGGGTAACCTGGAGCGGGAGCCGATATTGTAAGCCAAGGATGTTTCGCTTAGGGTCAGGTACCCTGCTGGAGTCCCAGCTATACCTGCTAAGATATTGCTGTAACCAGTTAATCGCAGTTCCTTATCCAAATCAAAATCCTCCTTAACAATCAGTTCCAGTCCACTGTAGTTAAACAGGACCGAAATGGCACTCAGAATCATCATGGTGGCAATTGCGGGTAAATGAACTAAGAAAAGGTCCCATCGAAAGTCTGGAACATACTGAAACGGAAACCCGGGGAATAGTCCACCCTCTGGAAATGGTCCCAGTAAAAACCCCCTGTTCTCCAATTCCCCAAACGTGAATCCCTGGGCAAACATAATCCCATAGAACAGGATAATGCTCCCGGTCAGAATTCCCGGAGTTAAGAGATAATGACTGAATCTGCGGCCGGCCAAAAGCATAACCACAGCAAAGACCAGCCCAGGAAACCATTGGAACAAGATGTCGCTTTCAATAAAGTGTTCAAGGTTGACCAGTGTCAAATCCATATCTGTCATCATTGTAAAAGAAAATTTGACAATGAGCCAACCGGTACCCGCCAGAAATCCTCCCACGACAGGAAATGGAATGAAACGCACTAGCTTCCCCAACCTGAAACGTCCCAAGATCCAGAAGAATAATCCCACAAGCACCGAAGTAACGCCAATGGCAACAAAGATGAATTGAAAAGCTTCCTCAGCCACCATTTGCCCATTTATGTCTGCACCTATGCTGACGGCCATGAGCGCCAAAATGGCGATAGGAATATCCTGAGGGGCACTCAGAATCAGTGGATAGGTGGCAGTGAGGGCAGAAAAAAGAGCAAAAATGATGGAACCTACCAGAAGAATGCCAATACCCTGAGGTAGATAGGGCGAGAGTGGTCCGGTGAAAATAAGAGCAGCCAGAGCCATGGCAGATACCACAAAGATGATACCACTAATGGTGCCAGCAATCAGGCTGGGAATAAAATCAGATACTGTAGAATCTTTGGTCATCCTAAACTTATTCAGGAATCAAGAATTTACGATTCTGTCTGGTTGAATGGATGACTTAGTATATTTTATTTTTTTTCCAGAATAAATATGCAGGAACCCCTATTAGCGTAAGGCCTATACCAAGAAATGACTGAGCTGGAGCAGTAAAGAAGATATTTATCATGATTGCTGTGGAAAGCAAAATGAAAAATGCCGGGATATATGGATAGCCCCATACCTTATAGGGCCGATCAAGATCTGGCTGTTTTTTCCTCAAAACAAATACAGTTGACGCTGCGGTTATCCACATCATAAAATTTACAAAGACGACCAGTGTAATCAATTCTTCAAACGTTCCAGACAGGGCTAAAATACTGGACCAAACACCCTGAATGATAATGGCATTACCGGGAGTATGATTTTTTGGATGGACTTTGGCTGCACTGGGGAAAAAAAGGTTGTCTTTTGCCATGGCATAGGTCACTCTGGCACCAACCAATATATTCCCGTTCAATGCCCCAAACATTGATATGATCACAACAATGATAAATAATCCTGCAATATCTTGACCATATAAGGCTTTGGCGGTCGCCTCACCCACTTTTATTTCACCTGCCAGTGCATTCATTGGCAATGCTTTTAAGTAAGTAATATTTATTAAGAGATATAAAACCAGGATCACCAGCGTACCAATGAAAAGAGCTAAAGGGAGATTCCTTTTCGGGTTCTTAATCTCACCTGCTGTAAATGTAACATATTCCCACCCCCCAACTGTCCAATTAACTGCTACAAGAGCGATTCCAATGCCAGTTATGATAGAACCAAAACCCATGCCCGTTGGATTTAATGAAAAATTGATTTGATTGCCAGTTGATATAAAAATTCCTGCTAATGCAAATAGTAAAATGCTTCCGATCTTTAATACTGTAAAAATATTTTGCACCCACTTACCAAGAATGACACCTAAATAATTAACAACAGATAAAACCACTAATAATGAAACAGCGACCAATTGACCCACAGAGAGCCCAAAATTCCCAATATTTACTAAAATAGAGTGCGTTGAAAGACTAGGATAAAACGAACCTAAATGTTCTGCAATAGCAACAGCTATAGCTGCATTGGTTCCTGTCACATAAGCACTAAATGCAACCCAACCAAAAAGAAAAGCGGGCAAGTGCCCAAACGCCTCTCGTAAATATACATATTGACCTCCGGCTCTTGGCATTGCAGCTCCTAATTCTGCAAATGTAAGGGCACCTGCTATCATTTGAATACCACCTAAAACCCATACAATCAAGATCAATGAGGCTGATGGCAGTGCATCAGCCATGAGTCCAGTGGTCATAAAAATACCGGAACCGATAACAATGCCAATTACCATCATTGAACTGTCAAACAATCCAAGTTGGCGCTTAAGTTTTACGTGTTGATCTTTTTCATTCATTTAAAAATAAGAACAGGAATTTAATCTTCAAGAGAACGGTGAAAATACTTTATATTATCTTGTTATGACACATAGAACCCCAGCAGATTTTCTTGATAGGAACACATACCCTTTGGATCAGCCGGAATCAAAAACATGGACAGAGCTTGTCAATATAAGTAAAAAGTCGTTGAATGAAACAGGTGCATGCATACTTAAGAATTTTGTTCACCAGTCCATTCTCGATAGAATGGTGATAGAAACTGAGCGTATTGTAAATAAATCTCATTTTTGCAAGGACAACCATAATGTTTTTTTTGAAAAGGATGATGCTTCTTTGCCTATTGACCATCCATTAAGGATAAGACAAGATACGTCTCTCAATTCGATTCCCTATGATCTCATGAATCCTGCAGATGCTTTACACCAATTATACAATTGGTATCCCCTTATAACCTTTTTATCTGCAATTTTAGGACACACGCTTTATCGTATGGCAGACCCCATGGCAGCGCTCACATTGAATGTAATGAATGAGTATCAAAATCATGGTTGGCACTACGATGAATCCCAAGTAACGATTACTTTGCTAATACAAAAACCCGAAGCTGGCGGAGTATTTGAATGTGTTCCTGATCTGCGAAAATTTGATACAGATGATTATTCAAAACTTGGAGCTATACTGAATGGCTCTGATGAAGGGTTAGTACCTTTGAATGTTGAACCTGGAGATTTACTTATTTTTGCAGGATTTTATTCGTT
>ENA-UPTF01000052-UPTF01000052.1-marine-metagenome-genome-assembly--contig:-NODE-52-length-72667-cov-6.024563_pt1 | contig 72667 bp, 69 predicted proteins | sample MGYA00238166_ERZ767019 | MGnify/ENA primary metagenome ERZ767019 (study PRJEB28930, sample SAMN06266391) | marine metagenome | isolation source: Sea water from 250 m depth | place: Atlantic Ocean | study... | reverse complement strand
TCTTATAAAGATATAAAATCTTGGCACTTATTTGGCACCTTTTGATTAATCAATCTTTATTAAGATAATTACATATAATTAGTACCTTTAGTAGATGAAATATATTTTTCTTTTTATGTCCATTCTATTTTTATTTTCTTGTGAAGAGGAGGAAAATTTTTCTGAACCTTTTTATGTAGCTGAAAATGGCGTAACCATTAAAGCAAAAGATTGGGTTACTGTTGGCACTACTGGAGTACTCAATGGAATAAATTACATAGCTATTGATGATACTCTAATATCTATAAGCGATTTTAAATCGAGATATCCTGAAATAACAGAACTAAAACAATTGGTGACAACTCTAGTTACTGATATGAATTACTCCTCTGGCGGCGAGTTTATGCTTATTAATCAGGATTTTTTGACTGATTTTAAATCAATTGAAACTTGGGATGTGAGTAATGTTACTTCTATGGCTGGTTTGTTTAATACTTGCAATTGCTTTAACCCTGAATATGGTAATGTTGAAAATATGCCGGATCTTACATATTGGGATGTTAGCAGTGTCACTAATATGAGTGCGATGTTTTCTCATATATATGGAGGTGCTATGTTCAATCAAGACATTAGTGGGTGGAACGTGAGTAATGTCACTAACATGTACAGAATGTTTATGGGCAGTAACCAATTTAATCAAGATCTTAGCAGTTGGGATGTAAGTAAAGTAACTAATTGCGATCAGTTTTCTGACTGGACTGCAAAGTGGACTCTTCCAAAACCGAATTTTCCGATTAGTTGTAATTAACTGACTTAGATTATTCAATTAATAATTCTGGGGAAAAACATATTAGTATTTTTTTTATATTTTTTATAATCAGGTCGTTTCTTTAATGAATAATATTCTGATGGTATTGCACCCGTATAATAAACCAATGTTTTATACATAATAATAGATAAGTAGAATAAAGAAACCAAAAGTCCTAGCCAGATGAGATTTCTTTCAGCTAAATAAAAATAGAACAATGATGGTAAAGAAGATAAAATAAGCGAATTCCACACCATCCATTCTGCAAAGTAGTTTGGGTGGCGGCTATATTTCCACAACCCAACATTACAAACTTGTTTTTTTCTATTTTCTAAAAAAGCTTTCTTAGAAAACTGTTGTTTTTGAATATCTGCAAAATGTTCCATTCCAAAAAATACTAACCAAAATAAATATCCTAAAATTTCTAGTGGAGATAAAAATTCTTGAGGATTAAATGCCTGCAAAATAGCGGGGATCACTAAAAAAGTTATATTGGCAAAACATTGTAACATTATTTCATATTGAAGAGAAATATCAATATTAGTATACCCCGCTTTTTTCCATCGCTTTCTCTGATATTTATATCGAGATAATTCAGTATCAAGATGGCCCTTTTTAAGTAAAATTAAGGACCCTATACCCATTCGCAAACCGGCAAATAAATACATTCCACTTACAATATACTTTCTTAACCAATAACCTTCACCTAATACCAAAACCAAAACACCAATCAAAACAAGTCCCCAAGGCCATCCAATATCAACATAAGACATGCGCTTAGTGAAGTAAGCCGGAATACAGACAACTGAAATAAAAAGTAGCACTTGTAACAATCCATTCACAGACGCAAACCAACCAAATGTATTACTGAAATAGAGAATAATAAAACAAATTAAAAAAAAGATATAGCCAAAAATTCTTTGAATTATTTTTTGGTAAAAAGTTCTCATATTTTACTTAATAAAATCAAAAGTATGTGTATACTTAATAGTAAGCCTCTGATTATTAACATAATCTAAAAGATCATCATCCTTTAGTATATTTAAGACTACAAATAAACCTGTATTTGCATCTCCCAATAACCCATATCTTGTATTAACAGATAACAAATTAGTTACATTATTATATTGAATAAAACTTTGAACGAACATTCTTGGTGTAAATGAATAAGTTAATCTCATTCCACTTATTGATACATTTAAATCTCCATGGTCAAGATTTATATTATTACTGTTAAGAAATAAAGATGAGCTGAATTTATCTCCTGATCTCACATTTAGAGTTAAGTTGTTGAAAAATTTATTGCCCCCAAAATAACCACCTATAGTACTTCTACTACTGAATGAAACTTTTTTATTTGAATTCGTCTGAACAACTAATTGAAATTCACTGTTATTGTATTCACCTTCAGCTATATTCAAATTTACAATTTTAAATTCATCACTTACCCATTCCTTTCTAACATTATAACCTGTATGTATTTCTAATCCACTTTTCCATACCCAATGAGTATCTATGTGCGTGAAAGTAGTAACAACATTACCTTGAAAATCAAAATAGTACCTACCTGAAACATGAGGTCTATACTCTAATAATTTACTTTTTTCACTCATTCTTATAGTTTTAAATATTAAAAATTCAGGCTTTTTAAAAGGACCCCTTTCTAGATATCCAACTTCAGGATTAAATCCTTCACCAACTTCAGAATATTGAGCAAGTATATTCCATCTATTCCAATTATAATTACCTGAGAATTTAAAGGTGTAATCATCTAATTTGATCCCAGGCGTAGTACTCTTTGATACGAAACCAGATATTTTAGCTTTCTTACCAATCCCCCATACCCCGTCAATAGCAAAAACTCTGTTATAATCATCATCGACTTCCTTCCCCAAACCTTTCCTTGCAATATAAGCCCCACCAATAGAGGATCTTGAATTACTAAAATTATGATTTACTCTTGCAACACTAAAATTATTTTTATTTATTCCTAAACTTTTCACATCATCAGTTATCATAGACAAAAGACCAACATTTGTCTGACCGACCTTACCTGATAATCTAGCACCTCCAATTATAGGAACAACAGATCCATTATCTGATATACCAATTCTTCTGGTAAAAAATAAGTCAACTTCTCCAGGACTTCCTATTGAGAATTGACCTGCATTTTCTAAAAAGAAGGCTCGTTTCTCTGGATAAAATAAATTGAACCTATCGAGATTAACTTGCTGTTTATCAACTTCTACCTGTGCAAAATCAGTGTTATAGGTAAGATCAAGAGTTAAAGCAGGTGTTATGCTATATTTAATATCAGCACCAAATTCATAGTCTACAGAATTATCCTTAATTGCTTTATTTCGAGTTGCTTGAGTTAAAACATAAGGAAAAACCTTTAGGTTGCCAGGATTTTTTAAATTCAATCCATGCATCTTTCCCGCAAGGGATACTCTTTTAATACCAAAACTTAAACCTACAGGTAGTGGAGCCCAAAATGATACCTCATTGGTTTTGCTAATGTTTCTTTGAAAGTTTATTCCCCATGTCTTATTATTACCAGGGATGAATCTTATAGAATTAAGCGGAATTGCAAATTCAGCACTCCAACCATAATCACCAACTTCTGTTTTAACAATCCAAGAAGCATCCCAATTCAAATTAGTACCACCTATTACACCGCCCTGCTGTCTTTGCATAGTTCTACCCTCTACACCTTCTTTATCTATTTGGGCATCGTATTCCATTCCTGCAGAATTAGTACCAAATAAAAATCCATTTTGCTGATCATTGTATGTATCCAGTATAAATAGAAAACTATCATCATCATCTAAATTCGCATCTCGTCTAGAATCTGATACGACAAGAGTGTTTGGGCTAGAATCAAAACAAACTACTCCTAAATAAAGTATAGAGTTAGCAAATGCTATTCTAATTTCTGTTTTTTCAGAAGACTCATCACCAAATATTGGTTTAGTTTGAATCATTTTATTTAATGCTGGAACTGACATCCAAACTTCATCTGAAAGAACATTACCGTCTATAACTGGATTAGAATTTAATAATGTAGCATTAAAAAATGGCCTATCGGATAATTGATTATTTTGAGAAAAAAGAAAAAAAGGAAACAAAAAGAAAGGGATGAGATTTAAGAGTTTTATTCTTTTCATATCTCTAATGTAATTACAAAATATGTAATTACATTCTGGGGTCAAAGAAATTAATTTTTTAAAATAATTTTTTAAGAATTCTCTCAGGAATAAACTTAAGAATGAAAGCAACTATATTATATCTTTTAGTAATATAAACCGACTTTTTCTTTTTATATATTGCCTTCATTATTTGTTTAGTAGCCTTTTCTAAACTTTGCACCCAATATATTTTATCCTTATTGCCTTTTAAAATTTCAGTATCAACATATCCTGGTCTTACATCAGTAATATCTATTGATTTTTTTAATCTAAATGCTTTAAATCTTAATCCCTCAAGGTAATTTATTTGATATGCTTTTGATGCATTATAAGATGGCGCTAATCCATTGCCTCTTATTCCAGCGATTGAACTTATTGCAACAATGTGACCAGAATTTTGTTTAGAAAAATAGTTAAATCCCCACCCAACCGTTTCAGTAAATGCAACAACATTTAATTGATTGGTTTTATTTTCAATAGAAAACTCTAAACTCTTATTTACATCACCGAATCCAGAACTAATAACTAACATGTCAAGACCTCCCATTAATTTTTCTAATTCACCTAATTTTTTAGCATTACTTTCTTTGGTACAATCATAAGAGCTTACAAATACATTTTTTGGATTAATTTTTTTTATCTCCTCTAAATTATTAATCCTTCTTCCTGTTATCCCAATTTTATAATGATCTCTTAAAAGAGAAAGAGCAATTCCTTTTCCTATTCCCGAAGAAGCTCCAACTATAATTGCTTTTTTCATTTTAGATATTTTTTTATCTTTCTAATCTACCAACAACAAATCAAAATTCAAAAAAACAAAAGATTATAACAAAAGATTATTAAATTAAAAATAAGTAAAGTATAAGTTATAATTATGAACACAAATATTTTAGTTGCAATACTATTTTTATTTACATTCTCATCATGTATCAATAATTCAAAAAATAAATCACCCAATATTATTTTTATTTTAGTAGATGACTTAGGATGGAAAGATTTAGGGTATTCTGGCAGTACTTTTTATGAAACTCCCAACATTGATAAACTTAGAAATGAAAGTTATGAATTTTCTTCTGCATATGCCGCAAGCTCAGTTTGTTCTCCTACTAGAGCCTCTATTATGACGGGGAAACATCCTGCAAGAGTTAATATAACTGATTGGATCCCAGGAGATAATCCACTAGACAGACCTTTTTTAGGACCAAAAGATCTTCATCAACTTCCACTTGAAGAAGTAACCATTGCAGAAAAACTTAAAAATTATGGTTACACAACTTTTTATTCAGGTAAATGGCATTTAGGATCTGAAGGTTATTATCCTGAACAAAATGGCTTTGATATTAATATAGGAGGTTTTGAGAAAGGCTCACCTCCTGGTGGTTATTATACACCATATAAAAACCCAAAACTAAGTGATGGACCTGAAGGTGAATATTTAACAGATAGGCTTACAAGTGAATCCATTAAATTCATCGAGAATAATAAAAAAGATAACCCATTTGCTTTATTTTTAGCGTTTTATACTGTTCACACACCAATTCAAGCAAACAAAAAACATGTTTCATATTTTGAAAATAAGCTCAATAAATTAGATGATAATATAGCAAGAACTAGACAAGAAGGTAAAGCAATTACTTTGTTAAATCAAGTCAATCCAGACTATGCATCAATGGTTTATGCTCTAGATGAAAATATTGGAAGACTTATAAAAAGTTTAAAAGAAAATAATTACTATGATGACGCTCTAATTATATTCACATCAGACAATGGGGGTTTATCAACTTTAAGAAGAGTTGCTCCAACTTCTGTCTCCCCTTTGAGAGCAGGGAAAGGATGGCTTTATGAAGGTGGTATAAGGATCCCCCAATTAATTAAAATGCCAGAAAATAATAAAAACATAAAAATATATGAGCCTACAGTTTCTTATGATTTGTTTCCAACTATTCTAGAGTTTGCTGGCATTGAAAACACTAATCAAGAAATTGATGGAATAAGCTTAATCCCTCATTTAAAGACTGGTAAAGAATTAAACAGAAAAGATATTTTTTGGCATTTTCCACATTACCATACAAGTCAATGGAAACCAGGCGCAGCAATAAGGCAAGGAGATTGGAAACTAGTAGAACATTATGAATCAAATAAAATTGAGTTATTTAATCTTAAAAATGATGTTGGTGAGTCAAAAAATTTAAATTTAATTTATCCAGAAAAGACAGAATCACTTTTAAAGAGGCTTCATGAATTACAAAAAAAAACCAATGCTAATTCTGTAAAAATAAATCCAAATTACAACTCCCCATCAAATTAAAAATTATATATATTCGCAATAAAATTTCTAAATATTTGTTTTATAGAAAACGTATTATGAAAAAATTTATATCCATTCTTTTTATCTCTTTATTATTTTTTACATGCAGTGATAATGATTCTGATTTATGTGTTGACGAGTCACTAGCAGACCCTAATAAGATGTGTACTAAAGAATATTTCCCCGTTTGTGGATGTGATAATGTAACCTATTCGAATGACTGTGTTGCTGAAGGTGCTGGTGTCACAAGCTTTACTATTGGAGAATGCAATAATTAATTATAAAAAAATAGGTTACACTATATCACCATTTAATATAGCTTAGCAAGCTTTTTTTCTTATTTTCTCATACAGATCAATCACTTCAGGAAGAAGTAAAGATTTTTCGTTATTTTCAAGAATATAATCAGCCTTTTCAAAGGATTCTTTATCCGTTAGCTGTGATTTAATAATGTGTTCTATTTGATCTTTTGTTCTATAAGAATCACGTTTTAATATTCTAGAAATTCTTAATTTTTTTTCAGCACAAACATAAATTACAAAATCTAATTCTTTATATGATTTAGATTCAAAAAGTAAAGCAGCTTCTTTAATAAGAATTTTTTCATTTTTATGTATTAAGCACCATTTTTTAAAATCATTGATTACAACTGGATGAACAAGATTATTTATTGTTTGTAATTTTTCTTTATCATAAAATACATTTTGTGAAATATATTCTTTATTAATTTTTCCATCTATATACGACTCTTTTCCAAAATAATTTATAATGCTAGAAATTAACTTATTATCATTTTCCATAAGATATTTAGCCATATCATCAGACTGATATATTTTAACACCTAAGACTTCAAATATTTTAGAAACTGTTGATTTTCCAGATCCAATACCTCCAGTAATACCTAATAAATATGGTTTCATAAATTATATTGATTTTCATAATTAAAAGCCATTAGATATTCAATGGTAGTATCAGAGATGCTATTTAATTCATTAATAAACCATATAGATGATCCAATAAAAGGACTAAACATAATAATTCTTGGTTGAGATAATAGTTTTGAAGGATTACAAATCCTCATTATTAATTTTTAGAATTTGTCATTTCCAACGACACAGAATTTCTATCAAATTGGATTTTAGTTCCTCTATCTACATCTAATGTGACTACAGTTTTTTCTATATTAACAATTTTTCCATGAACCCCTCCTACTGTAACTACCCTTTGACCTTTCTTTAAATTATTAACAAAATCACCTTGTTTTTTCTTTTTGTTTTGTTCAGGTCTAATAAGAAAAAAATAAAAAACTACAAGAATAGCAACAGGAAAAAATAATTGAGCTAAACCACTAGATGCTTGTAACAATAACATGTGAATTATGATCTAGGTGAAACTTGAGCTTTAATTAATAATTTTTTAACCTTTGTCTCAGTATTTGCTGTTATGGTAATTACTTTATTTTGTATCCCAGGTTTATTACTTGAATCAAATTGCACTTGTATTTTTCCAGACCCACCTGAAGGTATTGGTTGTTTGGGCCAAGAAGGTACTGTACAACCACATGCAGCAGTAGCTTTTGAAATAATTAGTGGTGTTTCTCCAACATTCTTAAAACTAAAAGTATGAGTAACAACATCACCATCATAAATCGCACCAAAATTATGTTCTTCCTTATCAAATTGAAATTTAGGAAATGCACCTTGGGTTAAAATTGAAGAAGATCCTCCTCTTTTCAATGACGCCATCTCCGTTTCTAATTTTGCAATTCTAAGTTCTAATTCATTAACATTAGAGCTGCACCCAAATGCAACCAAAATAATTATTATTAATAAAAATTTATACATCGTTTTAAATTTAATTTTCTTTTATTTTAGATAAAATTCCATCAACATCCTTAAGTAATTTTTCAGCTTTATTTTTAGCTTTATTAACCACTTTTTCGCTATTAATTTTAGCCTCAGAATTTATATCATCTTTTTCATCGATAATATCATCAATCAAATTTTCTAACTTTCTTTTATATCTATTTAATCTAAAAGTTAATCTATCTCTTGTATTATTACCTTTATCTGGTGCAAATAATATCCCTAAGATACCACCAAGCATTAAGCCTACTAATAAGCTTATAAATGAATTTGTCGAATTTTTACTCATAATATCACTATTTATTATCAATTAATCCTTTCCCACTTTTATTAATTATTCCTTTCTTCTGCAAATTTAAAGAAATTACATCTAAAACACCATTTATAAATAATCCACTTTTTGGTGTACTATAATTTTTTGCTATATCAATACATTCATTCATTGTTACTTTTATAGGAATATTAGAAAAATTTACCATTTCCCCAATTCCCATTCTTAATATTGATTTATCCATCAACGATATCCTATCAATTTTCCAATTTTTGGAATTTTTTGTTATATATTCATCGTATTCAGACGTATGATCAATAATACTCTCAAACAAAGAACTAGCAAAATTAATGTCGTCTTTAATGTCTTCTGACAAATTTGCGAATGCAAATGTATTAAAATTTGGTGAATTCAACGATTCTATTGTTTTTTTAATCATAGATCTAATAATTATTCTATCATCATACCAATGAATATTTTCAATTTCAAAAAATTGATTTATATCTTCATTTTTAAATAAAATTTTGTTTGTTAATTTTTTTAGATAATCAAAATCATCTTTGAATTTAGGATTATTTAGTAAAAAATAATCTTTTGTTATTTCATTATCCACAACAAAATTATACCAATTTCGAATTTCAGGAGTTTTGGCATTCCAATTAATTTGAAAACGATTTAAATTATCAATTAATTTTTTATTTCTTCTTAAAAAATCAATCGCTATATTTTCAGAAAAATTAAATCTAGATGGACTTTTTTTAATTTTTTCTGATTTAGCAATTTCTTTTTTCTCAGCATTAATATCAGAAAGAATTATTGGTAAAGAAAGCAGTTTATAATAATACTTGTTAATCTCTTGTAAACTGGTAGATAAATTTCTTATAAAGTCAGGTTTTAACTGCTCAGGTTTATCACTAAATTTTATCAGACTATAGTAAGAATATAGATACTGTAAAACCCTAACCCTTAAAACTCTTCTATTGAGCATAACTCTTAACTTTTAAAGAACGAGCCACAAAGTTAATTAGATTTTTTTTTATTTCTTTTAATTCTTTCAACAGCAATTTTCATAGCTGCAGAATGGGTAGTTATTGTGTTTTCATTTGCATATTTAAATACATCAATAGCTTTATCATAAATTGTTTCCGTCATCTGCATAACTTTTTGTAAATCTATCTGATTAATTTGTTCATGATAAACACTAATTATTCCCCCTGCATTAATAAGAAAATCTGGGAGATATAGAATGTCCTTCTTCAGAAGTTCATTTGGAACATTAATATCATCTTCTAATTGATTATTTGCGGCACCTGCTATTATTTTACAATTTAATTTTTTAAGATTATCCATGCTTATAACACCTCCCAACGCACAAGGAGAAAAAATATCATAATGAAGATCAAAAATATGATCCGTTTCTATAATCTGAACATTTTTTGAAACAATATTATCTAAGTTTTTATTATTTATATCTGTCGCATAGACTATTGCCCCCTCTTTAATTAAATAATCAACTACTTTTCCTCCTACTTTACCAACACCTTGAATACATACTTTTTTATTTTCTAAACTATTATTTCCTGTAATTTGATATATAGCAGCTTTCATTCCAACATATATACCATAAGCTGTTGCAATAGAAGAATCACCTAGACCTCCATATTCTTTAGGAAGACCTACAACATAAGGACAAACATTTTTAATCCATAAAATGTCTTGAGTAGTCATATTTACATCTTGAGCAGTCCAATACTTTCCCCCTAAATCATTTAGAAAACCAGCATATCTTTCAATATATTTTTTACTTTTTAAATTAATATCTCCTATAAGAATAGCTTTTCCTCCTCCAGCATTTAATCCTGCTAGAGATGACTTATAACTCATAGCTCTTGATAAGTTAATAGCATCTTTTAAAGCATCATTTTCCGTAGCATAATTCCACATTCTTGTTCCTCCCATTGAAGGGCCAAGAGTTGTATCATGAATTCCTATAATTGCTTTTAAACCCAACTTCTTATCATTACAAAAGATGAGTTCTTCGTGATCATGAATTAATAATTTATCAAAAATTGTTTTATTTTCTTTATTAATCATTTATTGTATCTTTTAATAATAATTTTACGGTCTCATTATTTAAAGTTTTATAAATTTATAAAAAAAATTGAAAGAGCTTTCCTATTTAAATAAATACATATACAAGTATAAATTCTATTATTTAATTGGAGCATTTTTTATTTTAGTTTCAACATTTTTTGCTATCATACCTGCAACACTCATAAGAGAAACGTTCAATATGATTGAAGAAGGTTACTCTCTTTATATTTTAAATGAAGATTTTGACTTAAAAGAAAATGTTTTTAAAGATATTTTATTTTATACTTCTGGTATTATTTTAGCTGCTATTATTAGAGGAATTTTTATGTACTTAATGAGGCAAACCATTATTGTTGCTTCGAGAAAAATAGAATACGATTTAAAAAACGAAATCTATTATCATTATCAAACTCTTCCTCTAGAATTTTATAATAATAACAATACAGGAGACTTAATGAACAGAATTTCTGAAGATGTAAGTAAAGTCAGAATGTACTTAGGTCCTGCACTAATGTATGGTTTAAACATAACTATTCTTATATTAATGGTTATACCTTTTATGATATATATAAATCCAACACTTACATTTTATTCTTTATTACCCCTACCATTATTATGCATAAGTATTTATTCTGTACAAAATATTATCAATAAACAATCTGAAGAAATCCAAAAATCATTATCAGACCTTTCAACATATGTTCAAGAAACATTTTCAGGAATTAGATTAATAAAGTCATTTGTGAGAGAAATGAATTTCTCAAAAGTTTTTGATAAAAAAAGTGAAGACTACAAATCGATATCACTAAAACTCCAATTTGTAATGGCGCTTTTTTTCCCTATTGTAATGACACTTATTGGCCTTAGCATAATAATAACAGTATATGTAGGAGCTCTAGAATTTTTTAAAGGAAACATAACAATTGGAAACATTGCTGAATTTTTAATTTATGTTTATTTATTAACTTGGCCAGTCACTGCTCTAGGCTGGTTAACAAGCATCATTCAAAGAGCATCTGCTTCTCAAAAAAGAATTAATGAATTCTTAAATCAAAAAACCAACATTATTTCAAAAAGCAATAAAATTTTAAATCTAAAAGGTAAAATCGAATTTAAAGATGTTAGTTTTATTTATCCCGATACAGGAATTAAAGCACTCAATAATTTAAACTTTAAAGTAAAAGCAGGAGAATCTCTTGGTATAATAGGATCTACAGGATCAGGAAAAAGCACAATTGCAAACAGCATTATGAGATTATTTGATATAAATAAAGGAAAAATATTAATAGACGATGAAAATATTAAAGATTTACACTTAATTGATTTTAGAAAACAAATTGGCTATGTTCCACAAGATGTTTTTCTCTTTTCAGATACAATAACCAATAATATTCTTTTTGGTTGCCAAAATGAAGATTTTAATTTAGTTCTTGAAGCAGCTAAAAATACTGATTTGATGAGAAATATAAATTCTTTTCCTAAAAAATTTGAAACTAAAATAGGCGAAAGAGGAATAACTCTTTCAGGTGGTCAAAAACAAAGAATTTCAATTGCTAGAGCAATAATCAAAAAACCTAAAATATTAATTTTAGATGATTGTTTATCTGCATTAGATACTAAAACTGAGAATATTATTTTAGAAAATTTCAAAAAAATAATGAAAAAAACCACCACTATTATTATATCACATAGAATTTCTTCTGTGAAACTAGCAAACCAAATTATTGTTATAGAAGATGGTGAAATAATTGAATCTGGAAGCCACAAAACACTACTAAATAACAAAAAACGTTATTTCAAAACTTACAATAGACAAATTGAAAAAAATAAACAAAAATTAAATATCAATTAATAAAATTCTTATACTGCATATCATACAAATTTTTATAGTACCCTCCATTAAGCATTAATTTTTCATGAGCACCTATTTCTTTTATATCACCATCTTCTATAACCACAATTTTATCAACTTGTTCAATAGTTGATAGTCTATGTGCAACAACTATCGAAGTTCTCCCATATAATATTTTTGAAATAGCATGCTGAATCATTTCTTCAGTTTCTGTATCAACAGAAGAAGTTGCTTCATCTAACAAAATAATTTTAGGATCATAAAGCATAATTCTTATACATGATATTAATTGTCTTTGACCAACAGATAGTGACGCCCCTCTTTCTTTAACATTATATTGAATTTTTCCTGGCAATTTATTTATAAAATTTTCAGCTCCAACACTTTTTATAGCATCCCAAATTTTATCTTCAGATATAGAATCATTAAATAATGTTATATTATTTGCTATAGTATCTGAAAAGAGAAAAACATCTTGTGAGACATAACCAATATTTTCTCTTAAATGAGAAATGTTATAATCTCTAATATCTTCATCGTCTATTAATATTTTTCCTTTATTAAACTCATAAAATCTATTCAAAAGATTAATAATTGATGATTTACCAGATCCAGTGCTTCCAACAAAAGCAATAGATTCACCAGCTTCTATTTTAAAATTTATATTTTTTAAAACATAATCATCATCATTATATGCAAACCATACATTTTTAAATTCTACAGAGCCAAAAATATCATTAGTAATAATTTTTTCATTGCTTTTTATAGTATCATAACTATCTAATAATTTAAATATTCTAGTAGAGCTCACTACACCCATTTGAATGGTATTAAATCGATCTGCTATGGATCTAATAGGTCTAAAAAATAATTGTAAATACATTATAAAAGCTATTAAAACTCCAATTGAAACCTGTTCAGAAAATAACTCTCCAGACCCATACCAAATTAATAAGCCAAGCCCTATAGAAGTAAATAATTCCATTACTGGAAAATAGATTGAATAATATAATACAGCTTTTAAATTAGCTTTTAAATGAGTGTCATTAACTTCAATAAATTTTTGATATTCTTTTTTTTCATTACCAAAAATTTGAACAACTTTCATTCCAACAATATGTTCTTGAACATAAGAATTTAAATTTGCTACAGCATCTCTTACTTCATTAAAAGACACTTTAACTTTTTCTTTGAAAACATATGTAGTTAAAAGAAGAAGAGGCAATGTTGATAAGCTTATAAGGGTAAGTTTCCAGTTTAATAAAAACATAAGGGATACAATTCCAAATAAAAGAAGGATATCACCAATAATAGCAGCGACTCCTTGACCAAAAATGTCAGCAATTGTTTCAATATCTGAAACATTTCTTGTTACAACTCTTCCAATAGGCGTTTTATCAAAAAATTTTAATTTAAAACTTTGCATATGAGAAAATAATTTTACTCTAATATTTTTAATTATATTTTGTCCTAACCACCCAGACAAATAAGTATGAAAATACATTATAATAGCATTAATTATCAATAAGAAAAACAGAAGCAAAGTCATGCCTTTTAACCCTTCTAAATCATTTAAGAGAACATAATCATCTATTATAATTTGGGTTAAATAAGGTCGAATTGGTCCCAAAACAGATAATAATAATGTTAAAAAAATCAACACATAAAACGTATTAATAAATGGCTTGCAAAAAATAAAAAGTCTACTTAAAATTTTTATATCAAATAAATTTCCACCTATTTTATTATTTTTCATATATATATATTTGACGGATATTTTATTTTTGATAAATATAATCCAGAAGCTAATACAGAAGGGCCAGCTCCCTTCCTATCTTTATTTTCTACTATTTTATTAAATTTCTCCAAAGATATTTTTCTTTCACTCACTTTCAATAATGTGCCTACTATACATCTGACCATACCCCTTAAAAATCTATTTGATGAAATAATAAAATTGAAATTATCATTTGATTTTTCAAATCGAGCATAATTAATAATACATTTAAAATTATTAACTTCCGTTTTAACTTTAGAAAAAGATTGAAAATCTGAAGAAGCAACTAATACTTTACAGGCTTCATTCATTAAATGAATATTAATACTTTCCTTATAAAAAAGAGATCTACTATTTAAAAATGGGTTTTTGTTTTGATGAATTTTATAAATATATTCTCTTGAAATAGCATCAAATCTCGCATTTGCTTTTCCTTTAACTTTATAAAATCCATTTACTGAAATATCCGCTGGTAAAATTGAGTTTATTTTATATATAAAATTATTATCAAGCAATTTTTTTGAATCAAAATGAGCAATTTGAGATAATGCATGAACACCTGTGTCTGTCCTACCACTTCCAAGTGTTTTTATGTCTGCATCAAGAAGAGTAGACAAAGATTTTTCAAGTATTTCTTGAATCGAACTAGCATTTTCTTGTATTTGCCATCCATGATAATTTGTTCCAATATATGATATATCAATAAAATACCTCACAAAATTACATTGTTTTATAACTATAATTTTTTTTCTTTGTACAAAATACATTCATGATTCAGAGAATCCAAACATTATTCTTAATCTTATTTATCGGCAGTATAATAACAACATTCTTTTTCCCTGCCTGGCAAAAAATTGAAATGGGTGATAATAATGAAAAAGTTAAAATAATTGTAACTGGATCTATATCAAGTACTAATTTTATAGAAAATGATAAAATAATAATTTATGATCATTTCTATATTAGTGGGACACTTATAATATGCTGTCTTCTCGCGCTTTACTCAATATTCAGTTATAAGAATAGACTAACTCAAATAAAAATAGGTACAATTAATTCTTTATTTACATCTCTAGTTATATTCTACTTTTTATATGAAGTTTTTTATAATGAAAGATATATAGACATCAATGATAAGATTAGTTTTCTTATTTCATTTTATTTAATATTTTTGGCAATATTTTTCAATTTTCTATCTAATAGATTTATAAGAAAAGATGAATTATTAGTTAGTGAATCAAATAGAATACGTTAATTAAGTTAATAACAAACAAATGAAAGAAAAAGGTAATATCTCTATAAATACTGAAAATATTTTTCCAATAATTAAAAAATTTCTCTATTCTGATCAAGATATTTTTCTTAGAGAACTTATTTCAAATGCTGTTGATGCTACTCAAAAATTAAAAAGCCTATCTCTTATGGGTGAAATGAAAGATGAAATAGGTGAAGATACTATTGAAGTTATCCTTGATGAAAAGAAAAAAACCATAACTATATCTGATAAAGGTATCGGTATGTCTGCAAATGAAATTAAAAAATATATCAATCAAATTGCTTTTTCAGGAGCCACAGAATTTCTTGAAAAATATAAAGACAAAGGAGATGAACAACAAATTATTGGACATTTTGGGCTAGGATTTTATTCTGCTTTTATGGTTTCAAATAAAGTTGAAATAAATTCAAAATCTTTTAAAAAAGGATCTAAATCTGCAAACTGGATATGTGATGGAAATACTGAATTTGAAATAAAAGAATCTAAAAAGAAAGATAGAGGAACCGATGTAATTCTTTACATCAATGATGATTCAAAAGATTTTTTAAATGAATCTAAATTAAATGAGATACTTTCAAAATATTGCAAGTTTTTACCTATAAAAATAAAATTTGGACAAAAAGATACTTCTGTAGAAGATGGAAAAGATAAAGAAGGAAAACCAAAATATAAAACTATTAAAGTTGACAACATTATTAACAATCCTAATCCAATATGGAACAAAAATCCAAATGATTTAAAAGATCCAGATTACTTAAATTTTTATAAAGAATTGTACCCTTTTTCAGAAGAACCATTATTTTGGATTCATCTTAATGTAGATTATCCATTTAATTTAACTGGTATTTTATTTTTTCCAAAAATTAAAAATGACTTTGAAGTACAAAAAAATAAAATTCAACTGTATTCAAAACAAGTATTTATTACAGATGAAGTTAAAGATGTTGTTCCTGAATTTTTAATGCTATTACATGGCGTTATTGATTCACCAGATATTCCTTTAAATGTATCAAGAAGTTATTTGCAATCTGATGGAAATGTAAAAAAGATTAATACATATATCACAAAAAAAGTGGCAGACAAACTAAATGATCTATTCAAAGAAAATAGAAAAGAATATGAAAAAAAATGGAAAGATATTAGCCTTTTTGTAAAATATGGAATGATTTCTGAAGATAAATTTTATGATAAAGTAAGCTCATTTGCATTATTTGAAAGTATTGATGGAAAAATGAGAACCATTAAAGAATACAAAAAATATATTTCAAAAACCCAAATAGATAAAGATAAAAATACAGTAATTCTATACAGTTCAGATGTCAAAAAACAAGATTCTTTTATAGATGATGCCAAGAAAAAAAATTATGATGTCATCATTTTAGATAATGTAATTGATAGTCACTACATAAATCATTTAGAACAAAAATTGGATAAAGTACAACTCAAAAGAGTAGATGCAGATATACTAGATAAATTAATTGATAAAAATGAGAAAAAAGAGACAGTAATATCTGATAAAGAAAAAGAATCTTTAAAAAAATTATTTGAAAAAATAATTAATAATAAAACCACTACCGTAAGTATTGATGCACTTGATCCATTAGATAACCCAATTATTATTACTCTCCCAGAATTTTTTAGAAGAATGCAAGATATGGCTAAAACCAGTGGATCAAATCCAATGATGATGGGAGCTCCTGGTGAAATGATAGCAGTATCAATTAATGGAAATCATAAAATTATTAATAAAATCATTAATGCAAAAACAGCGAAAACCAAAGAAAAAATAGCTAGTCAAATTTATGATCTTGCTTTACTATCTCAAAATATGTTATCAGGATCTGATTTAACAAATTTCGTGAGAAGAAGCATTAATATACTAGGAAAATAATTTTTAATATGTATTTTCGTTATTAGTGCATGTCTATTATTAATCGATATATATTTATTATAACATTATTATTTTGGAATACAAATGCTTATAGTCAAAATATATTTCAGTTAAATACAGATACAATCAATTCTAAAGATTTATTATTTCAATTTGCAGAAGATACTCTTCTTCAAACAAAAAAAAAGAAAAAGAAAAAAAAGATTTATTTCGGTGAAAAAACAAAAAAAGGATTTATTAAATCAGCCAGTGGTAGAAATAATCTTTACGAAAATTTCCACTACATAAATAAATATATTCTTAAAGATCAGTATGCTCAAGAAATATATCTCTATGATAAGAAAAAAAAGAAAATTGTAAAATCAAAAAAACGAATTGATGAAAGTTACATGCTTCATGGACCTTATATCAAAAGAATAGATGATCAAACTATAGAAGAAGGTTTTTTCTATTTTGGACTTAAACATGGAAGATGGGTGCGATTAAACAGATCTGATATATTACAAGACAAAGAAACATATTTCATGGGATGGTTAAATGAATCTATTAGATTTTTTTGGGACCCAAAAAAAGAAAACCTTAAAGAAATTATTCCAATCAAATATGGTGAAAAAAATGGAATGTATTATGCCTTTCATTTAAATGGAAATTTAGCAGCTAAAGGAGAGTATCAATTTAATAATAAAATTGGAGTATGGATTGAATACCACTCAAAAAATGGTAAAAAGAAAAGAGAAATCAAATATAATAAAGATCCATACAATAAAAACAAAACATATATCTCTAGAGAATGGAATTTAAATGGAAAATTAATTTATGATCGAGATTTATTCTTAAAAAAAATCAATAAATAATAATCAATACCATAAAATTGCATAATCATACATAATACTTAAATTGAATTCATTAATAAATAAAAAAGTAACATATACTAATCTAGGTCATATTGATTATCAAAAAGCGTGGGATAAACAAGAAAATATATTTAAAAAAATTATAGATGTTAAAATTAAAAATAGAAAAAATAACAGCAATAATAAAACTGAAAATTATATTTTAACATGTTCTCACCCTCATGTTTATACTCTTGGAAAAAGTGGCAATGAAAATAATCTCCTTATTAATAATAAAATTATTAAATCTCAAAAATTAGATTACTATAAAATAAATCGAGGGGGAGATATTACCTACCATGGACCAGGCCAATTAGTTATATACCCAATCTTAGATTTAGAAAATTTTTTTACTGATATACATAAATATTTAAGATTTTTAGAAGAAGCGGTAATTATGACTTTAAAAGAATTCAATATCAAATCGGGAAGAATAAAAAAACTTACAGGTGTTTGGGTAGATATAAATACTTCAAATCCAAAAAAAATATGTGCAATGGGTGTTAAATCAAGTAGATGGGTAACAATGCATGGTCTCGCTTTAAATGTTTCAACAGATTTAAGTTATTTCAATAATATTATTCCCTGTGGGATAAATGATAAAGAAGTAACTTCAATTGAAAAAGAAACAAATAAAGTAATTCAAACGATACTTGTGGAAAATAAATTAATAAAAAATCTATGTAAAATTTTTGAATTTGAATTAATAAAAAAATAAATTTTGGGAAGAAAAAAGAAAAGAAAATTAAAACAAGAAAAAACCTTTACAGGTATAGTTGATCATGTTAAAAGAAGGTATTGTTTTGTGTCTTCAGATGAAATTACTGATGATATAAAAATAAAATCCAGAGACATGAAAAATGCTATAAATGGTGATAAGGTACTTTTTAAGTTACTAAATAATTATAATTATAAAGGCTTTGAAGGAGCAATTATAAAAATAATAGAAAGATCAAAAAATGAATTTATAGGAAAAATTGAAGATCATAATGATTTTGCTTTTTTTATCCCTGATAACAAAAAAATATTCACTGATTTTTTCATTAAAAAGAAAAGCAAAAAAAAATATGATAATAATATAAAAGTTCTTGTTAAAGTAACTAATTGGAATTCAAGAAGAAAACCTGAAGCAGATGTTATTAAAATTATTGGAAAATCAGGAGAAAATAATACAGAAATTCATTCAATTATCCATGATTTTAATTTATCTACATCCTTTCCAAAAAGTGTTGTAAAAGAAACTCATAATTTATCAGATGAAATTTCAAATAAAGAAATAAAAAAACGTAAAGACCTAAGAAATATAAAAACGTTTACAATTGATCCTGATGATGCAAAAGATTTTGATGATGCTCTTTCTATTAGAAGAAATAATAATGGTTCATTTAGTGTTGGTATACACATTGCTGATGTTTCACATTTTTTTTCTAATAAAACCGAAATTAATAAAGAAGCTGAGAAAAGAGCAACTTCTGTTTATTTAGTTGATAGAACAATACCAATGCTTCATGAAAAACTTTCAAATGATTTGTGTTCTTTGAAACCAAATACTGATAGATTAACTTTTTCGGTATTATTTGATGTAAACATTAAAGCTGAAATAAAAAATATATGGATTGGTAAAACAATTATACACTCAGATAAAAGATTTACATATGATAATGCTCAAGATGCTATTGATAATAATAATAGTTCTTTTTCAAAAGATTTAAAAACATTAAATTCTATATCCAAAATAATTAGATCTAAACGTTTTAAATCAGGAGCCTTTAATTTTAAAACCAAAGAAGTAAAATTTAAATTAGATAAAAATAAAAAACCTATAGGGGTATATAATAAAATCAGAAAAGATACGCATAAAATGATTGAAGAATATATGCTACTTGCCAATAAGATTGTTGCTGAAAAGATTAATGAATTTGAAAAAAATAATAAACAAAAATACACATTTGTATATAGAATTCATGAAGATCCAAAAGAAGAAAAATTAATAGAATTAAAAAATTACATTAATCAATTTGGATACAAAATAAATACCGAAGAAAAATACCTTTCTCAATCTTTAAATGATTTAATGGAAAAAATTAAAGGAAAACCTGAAGAAAGTTCAATTGAAAAATTTGCTATTAAATCAATGTCAAAAGCAAAATATTCTACTAATAAAACAAAACATTTTGGTTTAGCATTTAATAATTACACACATTTTACATCCCCTATTAGAAGATTTCCAGATGTTATGGTGCATAGACTTTTATACAAATATTTAAATGAAAGTAAGCCAGAAGACAAAACGTATTATGAAATACTTTGTAAACATTCTTCTAAAATGGAAATTAATGCTACAAAGGCAGAAAGAGAATCTATAAAATTTAAACAAACAGAATATATGACAGCGTTTATCAACCAAGAATTTGAAGCTATTATTTCTGGTGTTACAGAATGGGGTATTTATGCTGAAATTATCAAAACAAAATGTGAAGGTTTAATTAAAATTTCATCAATGAGGGATGACTACTATGATTTTGATAACAATAAAATTCAAATAGTTGGAAAAAGAACAAAAACAATATATCAACTTGGACAAAAAATTACTGTTAAGGTTGTTAATACAGACATTAATAAAAGAACTATAGACTTAGAACTATTATGAATATAAAAAGCAAACAATATTTCAATAAAATAAAATCTGAACTAAATAATCTTAATCTCAAAAATAATCCTAAAGAACTTTATGAGCCCATAAAATATATTCTTAAAATGAAGAGTAAAAAAATCAGACCTATATTGTCCATTCTAGCTTATAAATTAAAAAAAAATAACTGGCAAAAAATAGTCCAATATGTCATTGCTATTGAATTGTTTCATAATTTCACTTTAATTCATGATGATATTATAGATAATGCTATTCTTCGAAGAGGAGAAAAAACTATACATAACAAGTGGAATAATAATATAGGAATTCTTGCTGGTGATTTATTAATGATTCTTGCAAATAAACTATTTTCTAATTTGCCATTAAAAATCATGCAAAAAGTATTAAAAAGATTTAATGAAATTGCTATAAAAATTTTTGAAGGTCAGCACTATGACATGAATTATGAAAATGAAAAATTAATAACAGAAAAACAATATATCAATATGATACGTCTCAAGACTGCAACCTTAATTGGTTTTAGCCTTGAATTAGGAGGAATTCTTTCAAAAATGAAAAATCTTGATATAAAAAATTTGTACCGATTTGGTGAATTCATAGGTATTGGTTTTCAATTACAAGATGACTATTTAGATGTCTTTGGAGATAAAAAATTTGGAAAAAAAATTGGTGGAGATATTCTACTAAATAAAAAAACATACCTATTAATAAAATTATTAGAATCAACTAATGAAAAAGAAAAAATAATAATTAACAATTGGATTAATAATTCTAATAATCCAAAACAAAAAATAGAAGCCATAACAAATCTGATGAAGGAAAAAAATATTGATAGTATAACCGAGTCAGTAATTAATGATTATTTCAATAAAGCATTTGATTATTTAAAAAGAATTGATATTAAAAACTCAAAAAAAAATGAGCTAATTGAATTCAGTAAAAATTTAATAAATAGAAAAAATTAAACTTTATCTATAACCGACACAAAAGATCTATCTTTTTTTCCTTTCTTAAAATCCACAAAACCATCCTTTAAAGCAAATAGTGTATGATCTTTTCCCATTCCAACATTAAGGCCTGCATGATGTTTAGTTCCTCTTTGTCTTACAATAATATTTCCAGCAATAATTTTTTGACCACCAAATATTTTAATACCTAGTCTCTTACTATGTGATTCTCTTCCATTCTTAGAACTACCTGCTCCTTTTTTATGTGCCATATTAATTTATTTTATATCCTTAATTAAAATCTTAGTCATCAATTGTCTATGACCATTTTTAACTTTATACCCTTTTCTTCTTTTTTTCTTAAAGACAATAACCTTATCATTTTTTAATTGAGATAAAACTTCCCCTGTTACTTTTGATCCTTTTATTATAGGTTTCCCAATTTTAACTTTTCCTTTTTCACTAATAAAAAGAACGTTATTAAATTCTATTTTTTTTCCTTCTTTAGAATCTATTTTATCTGTATAAATAAACTTGTTTTTTTCTACTTTAAATTGTTTCCCAGAAATATCTACAATCGCATACATTTTCTTTTATTGATTTTTTTAAAAAGGTCTGCAAATTTATGCTTTTATATCTATTTATCAAATCAAAAAAAATAAAATAGTTTTTTTTAAAAAAAAAACAAAAAAGGTTTACAGATTACTTTGATATTATAAACAGTTTTTATAATATTTGCAAAGCCTAGATTAAGATTGAATATTTAGTGATATTTTAATTAATAGCTTCCAAACAAGAACGTATTATAAACCGCTTATATTGACTAATATATTTTAGTCATTATATTATTTTTATCAATATAATGACAAGAATTTTTTTGTCTAATTTTTTAAATAGTTAACAAAATATTTAATGCAACAAGAGGCCCAATTACCAGAACCTATTTTAGAAGAAAATGCTGATAGATTTGTACTATTCCCTATTGAACATGATGACATTTGGAAATTTTACAAAAAAGCAGAAGCAAGTTTTTGGACTGCTGAAGAAATCGATCTTAGTACCGACTTAAAAGATTGGGAAAATTTAAATGATGGTGAAAAACATTTCATCAAACATGTACTAGCTTTTTTTGCAGCTAGTGACGGTATAGTTAATGAAAATTTAGCTGAACATTTTGTGTCAGATGTACAATATACTGAAGCAAAATTTTTCTATGGATTTCAAATTGCTATTGAAAATATTCATTCCGAAACTTATTCATTATTAATTGATACGTATGTTGAAGACCCTAAAGAGAAAAATAATTTGCTTCATGCCATAGAAACTTTAGACTGTGTTAAGAAAAAAGCAGATTGGGCATTAAAATGGATTGATAATGGAACTTTTGCTGAAAGATTAATTGCATTTGCTGCTGTAGAAGGAATATTTTTTTCTGGAAGTTTTTGTTCAATATTTTGGCTTAAAAAAAGAGGTCTAATGCCTGGACTTACTTTTTCAAATGAACTTATATCTAGAGATGAAGGTCTTCATTGCGATTTTGCATGCCACTTATACACAAAACATGTAGTAAATACCTTACCAAAAGAAAAAGTCACAAAAATCATTGTTGATGCCGTTGATATGGAAAAAGAATTTGTTACCGATGCATTACCAGTGAAACTAATAGGTATGAATTCTGATTTAATGTGTCAATATATTGAATTTGTTGCAGATAGACTTCTCATTGAACTTGGTTGTTCTAGAGTATACAATTCATCAAATCCTTTTGATTTTATGGAGATGATATCCTTACAAGGTAAAACTAATTTCTTTGAAAAAAGAGTTGCTGAATATCAAAAGGCAGGTGTCCTTAAAAAGGATGATGCCGCTGATAGTCCAAAATTTTCATTAGAAGAAGACTTTTAATATATATAAATGCTAGTAATAAAAAGAGACCAAAGAAAAGAATCAGTAAAATTTGATAAAATAACTGCAAGAATTGAAAAATTAAGCTATGGTCTAAATACTAAATACGTAAAAACAATTGAAATTGCTAAAAAAGTTATTGACGGTATTTATGATGGAGTGTCCACCCAAGAACTTGATGAATTAGCAGCTGAAACAGCCGCAACTCTTACTACCAAACATCCAGACTATGCAATTTTAGCAGCGAGAATATCCATCTCTAATCTTCACAAAACAACGAGCAAGTCTTTTTCAAGTACCATGAAAAGATTATACACATACATCAATCCAAAAACAGGGAAAAATGCTTCACTTTTATCTAAAGAAATATATGGAATAATCAATAAAAATGCCTCAATTCTAGATTCTTCTATTATTTATGATAGAGATTTTAGTTATGATTATTTTGGGTTTAAAACCCTTGAAAAATCTTACCTTTTAAAACTTAAAGGTTTAGTTGTTGAAAGACCTCAACACATGCTCATGAGAGTTGCGATTGGCATTCATAAAGAAAACATTGATGCTGCTATTGAAACATATAATTTGCTTTCTGAAAAATGGTTTACTCATGCTACACCAACACTTTTTAATGCAGGTACTCCAAAACCACAACTATCATCATGTTTTTTACTTACAATGAAAGATGATAGTATAGAAGGAATATATGATACATTAAAACAGTGTGCAAAAATATCTCAATCAGCTGGTGGAATAGGACTAAGTATCCATAATGTTAGAGCTACAGGATCATACATAAATGGAACCAATGGAATTTCTAATGGTATTATTCCTATGCTTAGAAATTTTGATATGACAGCACGATACGTTGACCAAGGTGGTGGAAAAAGAAAAGGAAGTTTTGCTATATATATTGAGCCGTGGCATGCAGATATTTTTGAATTTCTACAACTCAAAAAAAATCATGGAAAAGAAGAGCTAAGAGCAAGAGATCTTTTCTATGCAATGTGGATACCAGATCTTTTTATGAAAAGAGTCGAAGCAAATGAAGAATGGTCATTATTTTCTCCAGATGAAGCAAAAGATTTGCACGAAACATATGGTGATGATTTTGAAAAACTTTATACTAAATATGAAAAAGAAGGAAAAGCAAGAAAGTCAGTAAAAGCTCAAGACTTATGGTTTGAAATACTAGAATCACAAATAGAAACAGGAAACCCTTATATATTATATAAAGACGCAGCAAATAAAAAATCTAATCAAAAAAATTTAGGAACAATTAAATCTTCCAATCTATGTACTGAAATAATGGAATATACATCACCAGATGAAATTGCAGTATGCAATTTGGCTTCTATAGCTTTAAACAAATTTGTTAAAGATGATATGACTTATGACCACAAAAAATTATATGAGATTACTAAAGTCATTACTAAAAATTTAAACAAAGTTATTGATGTTAATTATTATCCGGTTGAAGAAGCAAGGAATTCTAATATGAGACATAGACCTATTGGAATTGGAGTACAAGGACTTGCTGACACTTTTATTCTTATGAGATATGCTTTTGATTCTAAAGAAGCTAAAAAATTAAATGCTGAAATTTTTGAAACTATTTATTTTGGAGCAATGGAAGCATCAATGGAAATAGCAAAAAAAGATGGAACATATGAATCCTATAAAGGTTCCCCAGTATCAAAAGGTATTTTTCAATTTGACATGTGGGGAATAACTCCAAATTCAAATAGATGGGACTGGACAAAACTAAAACAAAAAGTGAAAAAGAATGGTGTTAGAAATTCTCTACTACTAGCTCCTATGCCCACAGCATCTACATCACAAATTCTTGGGAATAATGAATGCTTTGAACCCTATACTTCGAATATCTATACAAGAAGAGTATTATCTGGGGAATTTATTGTAGTAAACAAACACCTTCTTAAAGACTTAATAAAACTTAATCTTTGGGACGATACTATGAAAGATAGACTAATGGAAGCTAATGGCTCAATTCAAAACATTAAAGAAATACCCGAAAGTATTAAACTCCTTTACAGGACAGTTTGGGAAGTTTCTCAAAAAAGTATAATTGATATGGCTGCAGACAGAGGAGCATATATATGTCAAAGTCAAAGTATGAATATTCATATGCAAGATGCCACTTTTGGTAAATTAACATCAATGCATTTTCACGCCTGGAAAAAAGGACTAAAAACGGGTCTTTATTATTTAAGAACAAAAGCAGCGGCTGATGCTATCAAATTTACAATAGTAAAAGATGAAAAGAAAAGTATTGAAGAAAAAGAAAAGGAGCAAGCGGCAATAGAATGTTCTGTCGATAATAAAGATGATTGCGAAATGTGTGGAAGTTAACCTTTGATTATTTTAAATGATTTTGTAAATTTGAACTCACCTAATTCTATTATGCAAATAATAGAAGCAGTTAAGAACCACCTATGGTAAGGTGGTTTTTTTATTTATAACAAACATTGACATTAAATAAAACCCCTATATTGTATTATGAAAAACATTTTCTTATTTAGTTTTTTAATATTATTTTTTAATACATGTGATTCAATAGAAAAAAATATACCTGAAGAATGTACTACTCTAGGAACTCCACCTTTTGGAGGAACAATATTCATTGATCCTGATATTATAACACCAGAAGATCCAACAACCTTTATAAGTTTAATCTATAATGGACAAGGATCAAGAACCATGTTTGATAGAAGAGTTAATGATTGGGTTACATTAAATCCTTACCTTTTTCCTGCACAATATGATGATGGATTATATATTGAGATACAAGTAAATCCTGAATTTGGAAATCCTGAAGTCGCCGAAGTTCAAGCTTTAAAATTTGCAGAAGTAATTGGAAGATTAACAACACAGTTAAGAAAAGACGTTGAGACAGTATGGATACATAAAGGAAATGAACCATTCGGAGGTGGTAATAACAACCTATTAATTCATACAGACTGGTCAGAAGAAAATTATGAAAGCCAAGGTATTCTTGAAGAAACTTTAGTTCACGAAGCCTCTCATACTTCTCTTGACTCCTACCATGCTGAGACAGAAGATTGGCTTAATGCTCAATCCATTGATTGTAATTTTATATCAGATTATGCAAGAGATAATCCTATAAGAGAAGATATCGCTGAAAGTTATCTGCCCTATTTAGCTATAAGATATAGAGCAAACAGAATATCTCCATCTCTTAAACAGACCATAGAAAACACAATGCCTAATAGAATTAATTATTTTGACAATCAAAACTTTAACATGTATCCTATAGAATAAATTAAATTATTTATTTTTCTATAAATACAGATATTCCATTTTCACCCTGAACAGTATAAAAAATATAATTTATTTTATTTTCTCGATATACATATGGATCTCTAATCTGATGAACTTTTTTTTCTACCATACCAAATTTTGATTTTTTAATTGGCTCATGAGAACCTTCCCAACTATACAATGGGCTAAAAACTTCAGAAATACAATAAGGTTTCAATGTATACATATTTATTTTACACTTCATTACTCGTTCAGGACAATCACCTATTTTCGTATAATAACAATAAACAAAATTCTTTCGAACAAGTATAGAACAATGTCTCATGTTAAAAATAAATCTAGGATTTAAGATTTGATATTTACCATTAATTAGTTTATAAATACAACCGTATTTACTATTGTTTTTTGCTACTCCAAAAACTTTTCCTTTATATACAAATCTTCTAAAATAGAATAAGGCAAATTTTTCTTGATCAGGTATAAAATTTATACCATCATCAGAAATTGCGCTAGAGGATAATTGAGATTCTTTATCATATACTGAATGATAAATCATAACTATTTTATTATTCTTAAAATATATCTCTGGACTTGCAATGTGGTCAATTCCATTAATTTGATTTATATCTAAAACCCCTTTTTGATAAATATTCCATCTGCCCAAAAGATTATTTGAATATGCAAGTTTAATATGTGAGCCTTTATGATGAGCAAAATACATATAATACCTGCCCAGAGGATTATTAATCCATTTTGGAACTTTAATTACAGTAGGACCATTTATATTATCATTTTCTCTGTGTAATTTTTTAGGAGTTATAATTAGTTTTCTCATTAAACAAACTAAATAAAATATTTGCTATAAAATTATTAATCAATTACATATATTTAATTATGGGGCACAATCATTCACATAATCATACTTCCACTAAAAATATTAAAATTGCATTTTATTTAAATTTATGCTTCACAATACTAGAAATAATTGGAGGTATTTATGTTAATAGTATTGCTATAATTTCAGATGCTATTCATGATTTGGGAGATACTATTTCACTAGGAACTGCTTGGTACTTAGATGTAAAATCAAAGAAAAAAGCTGATAAAAAATTTTCTTTTGGTTACAACAGATTTTCACTCCTCGGGGCATTAATAAGTAGTATTATATTAATAGGAGGGTCAATTTATGTTATCAATGAAGCTATTGGAAGAATACTAAATCCCGAACACACTAACGCACAAGGAATGATGGTTTTTGCAATTATTGGTGTTTTTGTTAATGGTTTTGCGGCATGGAAATTAAGTAGTGGTAAATCCATGAATGAAAAAGTAGCATCATGGCATTTATTAGAAGATGTATTAGGGTGGGTGGCTGTTTTAGTTGTAGCAATTATTTTAAATTTTAAAGATATTCATTATCTAGATCCAGCACTTTCACTATTTATTACGATTTACATTCTCTGGAATGTCATAAAAAGACTTAAAGAAACGCTATTTATATTTTTACAAGGTGTACCTAAAGATATTAATGTTAATCAAATTGAATCACAAATATTAGATCTCAAATTTGTTAGTTCAATGCATCACACACACGTCTGGTCTCTAGAAGGAGAACACCATGTTTTCACGACTCATATTAAATTAGATAATGTATCATCTTTTTCAGAATATAAAAACATCAAAAAAAAGACAAAGGATATACTAAAAAAATATCATTTTAAACATTACACTATTGAACTAGAACTTAATGATGAGACATGTGAATTAGAAATTAATACAAAAAATTACAGTGAATAAGTCACATTTTAAAAATCAAATCCAAAATAATTATTAAGTTTAACAAATGAATAACCCAAAATCATTTACTAGAAGAAAATTTATATACAAAGGAGGAATATTATCTGCTGCAATTCTATACTCTAATTCATTAATTTCAAAAACAATTGAATTACTTAAAAATAATGTTCTTAATTCAAAATTTTTTGGTGTTCAAATAGGTGTAATAACCTATTCCTTTAGAAGCATGCCACAGGATGTAAATAGTTTAATACAATATTGTAAAGATTGTAATATAAATGCAATAGAACTTATGGGAGAATCTATTGAACAACATCTTGGCAAACCTAAAAGAGACAAATCCATTCCATGGAATAGTAATTCTAAAGAAATGCAAGATTACAGAAAAAATGTTATCACATGGAGAACAAACATCTCAATGAAAAAATTTAAAGAAATAAAAAAATTATTTAATAATAACGGCATAAAAATTTATGCTTTTAAGCCTAATGCTCTGCGTAAAGATAATACAGATGCTGAAATAGAATATGCACTAAAAGCGGGAAAAAGTCTTGGAGCAAGCCATGTTACAGTAGAAATTCCAAAAGATAATGCTCATTCATTAAGATTAGGGAAACTTGCAGAAAAACATAAAATGTATGTAGCATACCATGCACACAAACAAGCATCGGATCACGCATGGGATATAGCTATAAATCAATCTCCATATAATGCAATAAATTTAGATTGTGGACATTACATTGCCGCTGGAGGAAATAATACACAACAAGCACTTCTAAGTTTTATTATAAAAAATAATAAAAAAATTATGAGTATGCATATAAAAGATAGATCATCAAATAAAAAAGGCAAAACTGATCATCCTTGGGGAGAAGGAGAAACTCCAATTTCAGAAATATTAAAACTTTTAAAAGAAAAACAATATAAAATACCCGCCTCCATAGAATTAGAGTATGCCATCCCAAAAAATTCTAATGCTCTTGAAGAAGTAAAAAAATGTCTTAACTATGCAAAAAATGCTTTATCAACTTAAATAAGGAATTATGAAAATGAAAATTTTATTAATTTGTCTATTATTACCATTCAATTTATTTTCTCAAAAATATAGCCCTACAAAAGAAAATTTAGAAGCAAGAGAATGGTTTCAAAATGCAAAATTTGGTCTATTTATTCACTGGGGAGTATACAGTGTTTTAGGTGATGGAGAGTGGGTAATGCAAAATCAAAATATTTCAATTAAAGATTATGAAAAACTACCAACATTTTTTAACCCTATAGATTTTAATCCCAAAGAATGGGTGAAAATGGCAAAAGAATCTGGAATGAAATACATTACAATAACAAGCAGACATCATGATGGATTTTCCATGTTTAAAACTAAAGCCAATGATTACAATATAGTAAACGCAACACCTTTCAAAAAAGATATTTTAAAAATGCTCGCTGAAGAATGTCACAAAGAAGGAATAAAATTATTTTTCTATTATTCTCTTTTAGATTGGCACAATGATGATTATTTCCCACGAGGAAGAACAGGAAATGGGATTAAAGGAAGAAAAGAAGGGGATTGGACTAATTATATTAATTTTATGAAAATTCAACTTACCGAATTACTTACTAATTATGGAGAAATTGCGGGAATATGGTTTGATGGTCACTGGGATCAAAAAGAATGGGATGGAAAAACTTTTGGAAAATTAAAAGTTGATTGGCATTATGATGAAATCTATAAATTAATCCACGATATACAACCTCAATGCTTAATAGGTAATAATCATCACATTGGAATTTTAGATGGTGAAGATTTTCAAATGTTTGAAAAAGATCTCCCTGGAAATAATACTACAGGATTTGGAAGTTCTAAAGAAGATATTAGTCAATTGCCTTTGGAAGTATGTGAAACAATAAATAATTCGTGGGGATTCAACTTACAAGATAATAGTCACAAATCTAAAAAAGAACTCATACAATATTTAGTTAAAGCTTCAGGACATGGAACTAATTTATTACTTAATGTTGGTCCTATGCCTAATGGAAAAATTCAATCCAATCACATTTCATCTTTAAAAGAAATAGGAAATTGGCTAAAAAAAAATGGAGAAACAATTTATAGTACATCTCAAGGTCCCATTCTTCCTACCGAAGAATATGTCTCTACTCAAAAACAAAATAAAATTTATCTTCATATCATGAATCCTAAAAAAAATACTCTTTTTATTGATTCTTTCACAAAAAGAATAAAAAAAATAAAATATTTTGATGGTAATGAAAAAGTAAATTATAACCAAAATAAGTTTGGTTTAATAATAGATCTATCAAATAAAAAAATTGATCCAATAGATACAATAATAGAAATAGAATTGTAAATAATTTTTATTATTTCCTAATATCTATTAATTCAGACAAATTTGGTGACACATATGTATTAATATTTCCTAGAGAATCTTTATAAACCAAGAATACGTCTATTTCTTGAATTTTTTTTGAAATTTCTTTTGCTTTATTAAAATCCAGAACCATAAATGCTGTTGCATAAGCATCCGCAATAAAACAATCTTTAGAAAAAACAGATGCACTAATGATATTAGATTCAGTAGGATAACCTGTTTTTGGATTTATAATATGAACTATTATTGAATCATTACTTACATAATAATTTCTATAATTACCTGAAGTAGCCAAGGAAAGATTCTTCAAAGGTATAGAGGCTATTAATTGCCTTTCACTGTTTTCTAAAAATGGATTTTCAATTCCTATATTCCAAATTTTACCACTAGAATTAATTCCATTACATTTTACTTCTCCTCCAATATCAATAAAATAATTTTTCACATTATTGTCATTAAAATATTTTGCTAAAAAATCAACAGCATATCCCTTTGCAATAGAACTAAAATCGATATAAGAATTTTTGTGATTTTTTTCAATTATCGTTTCATCAAAATATAATTTATCGAAACCCACTAACTTAATAATACTATCTATTTCTTCTTTAGAAGGAATATTTTTCTTCTTTAAAGAGCCAAAACCCCACGCATTTACCAATGGTCCAATAGTTGGATCAAAAGCACCCTCAGTTGCCTCATATATATTTTTGCTCTCTGTTAATAAATTATAAAACAAAGGGTTTACGGTTTCCATAGATTTTGATTTATTTAATGTACTTATATAAGAATTTGGCTGATATGTTGAAAAAATATTATTAAATAAAATTAGCAATGAATCTATATCACGTTTATTGATTCTAATGTCCTTAGAAACATATTTTATATTATAAACAATAGGTCCCATCGTAGTTCCCGTTATATAAATTTCATTTCTATTAATATTGTTTTTATTAAAAAATAAAAGGACTGATGCTAAAACAAAAAACAAAAACAATACTAAACGACGCATAAAAAATATTTAAATTAGCATTAATAGAATGAGAGAAGATTATTTAAATTCTGAAAATAATTCAAGTAGTAAAGATAAAGAATTTGAAAATATATTAAGACCAAAGTCTTTTAAGGATTTTTATGGCCAAGAACAAATACTTAATAATATAAAAATCTTTGTAAAAGCAGCAAAAAATAGGAATGAACCTTTAGATCACGTAATTCTTCATGGACCCCCAGGACTTGGTAAAACAACACTTTCTCATATAATAGCAAATGAACTTAACTCTAATCTAAAAGTAACATCAGGACCTGTGCTAGAAAAAGCTGGTGATCTTGCTGGCCTACTTACAAATTTAGAAGAAGGTGATGTCTTATTTATTGATGAAATTCATAGACTAAATAATATTGTAGAAGAATATTTATATTCTGCTATGGAAGATTATAAAATAGATCTCATGATAGATTCTGGACCAAGTGCAAGATCAGTTCAAATAAAATTAAATGCTTTTACATTAATTGGAGCCACAACCCGTTCAGGATTACTATCATCTCCGTTAAGATCAAGATTTGCAATAAACTTTAGATTAGAATACTATAATAAAATAATTCTTCAAAAAATTATAAATAGATCTTCAAAAATTTTAAATATTCCTATTGAAGAACAAGCTTCAAAAGAAATTGCATTAAGAAGTAGAGGAACTCCAAGAATTCTTAACAATCTTTTAAGAAGAGTAAGAGATTTTGCAGAAGTTGAAGGAGATGGAAAAATTACTCATAAAATTGCAAAAAGAGGATTAAACGCGCTAAAAATTGATAAAAAAGGTCTTGATGAAATGGATAATAAAATATTACTTTCTATAATAAAAAAATTTAATGGTGGCCCTGTTGGTTTATCAACAATAGCTACTACGTGCGGTGAAGAATCTAATACAATAGAAGAAGTATATGAACCATATCTAATTCAAGAAGGTTATCTAAAAAGAACTCAACAAGGAAGGGTTGTGACAAAGTTAAGTTATGATCATCTAGGAATAGAACCAAAAAAGGGATATCAAAATTCAATTTTTGAATGAAAAAAAATCAAATACATTCTAATACAAAGCTTGTAAAAAAAATTGCAAAAGAATTGGGGTTTTCAAGTTGTGGCATTTCAAAAGCTAGATTTTTAAAAGAAGAAGAAAAAAAATTTCAAGAATGGTTAAAGAAAGGATATAATGGTACCATGAAATATCTTGAAAAAAATTTTGACAAAAGACTTGATCCCACAAAACTTGTCAAAGGATCTAAATCAGTGATTTCTTTATCCTATAATTACTATCCTCAAAAAAAAATTATTCAAAAAAATAACTTTATACTTTCAAAGTATGCTTATGGCAAAGACTACCATATAGTAATTAAACAAAAGCTTAAAAAATTTTTGTTTAAACTAAATAAAAAAATAGGAAATATTAATGCACGATTATTTGTTGATTCAGCTCCAGTTCATGAAAGAGCTTGGGCTAAACTATCAGGCATAGGATGGATAGGAAAAAATTCTTTGCTTTTAAATAAACACTCAGGAAGTTTCTTTTTTTTAGCTGAAATAATTAGTGATTTAGAATTAAAAAATGATTATCCTGTTACAGATCATTGTGGTACTTGTACTGCATGCATAGATGCCTGTCCAACTGATGCAATTACTGAAGCCCAAGTAATAGATGCAAATAAATGCATATCATACCTTACCATTGAATCTAAAAAGAATATTCCAAAAAAATATAAACCAAAAATGAATAATTGGATTTTTGGATGCGATATATGTCAAGATGTATGCCCTTGGAATAAATTTTCAAAACCTCATAACGAAAAAGAATTTGTTCCAAATAATAACATTACAAAAATGAAAAAAAATGATTGGAAAGAGATAACGCTAGAAAATTTCAATCATATTTTTAAAAATTCTGCAGTAAAAAGAGCAAAATATGAGGGTATTAAAAGAAATATTGAAGCTGCATCATAATATTTTTTAACTTTTTTTTAAAATTTAAATTATTACTAAAAGTATTCAATTAATTAATTTTGAATATGATTAAAAAAACATTTTTCATAATAATTTTAATTTTATTCTGGTCTACTTATTTGTTCTGTCAACAAATAAGTGTATCCATTACACCTGACAATTTAAATGTTGGCGAAACGTTACAAATTACAATAACTGCTAAAAATGAAAAAATAAAAACATATGGGAATTTTCCTGAAGTTAATGGATTAAAAAAAGTAGGAATATCTTCTTCAAGCTCAACAAATTTTATAAATGGTAAGATGAGCTCATCGCAAGAAATAATTCAAAATTATATAGCAACAAAAAAAGGTATAATTAATATTCCATTTTTTGAAATAGAAGTAAATGGCTATAAAATAACATCAAATAAAAAATTAATAAATGTAGATAATAAAAAACCAGCAGAAAAAAATAATAACAATCCATTTAATAACTTTTTTGATCCTTTTAAAGATAATTTTTTCGATAGAAATCAAGATGAATTCGTTGATGTTGAAGCTGATGCTTTTTTAAGCTTAAATACTAATAAAAAAATCATAAAAGTAGGAGAAGGTTTCAATACTACTCTTTCTTTTTTTGTAAGTGAAGATAATATAGCAGATATGAGATTTTATGATTTAGGAAAACAACTAACTAAAATATTGAAAAAAATTAAACCTTCTAATTGTTGGGAAGAAAATTTTAATATTGAAAATATCAATAGTATCCCTATAATAATTAATAATAAAAAATATAATCAATATAAAATTTTTGAAGCAACATACTATCCATTCAATACTAATGATATTTCATTCCCAAAATTAGAACTAGAGCTTATAAAATATAAGGTTTCCAAAAAACTTTCTTTTTTTGGAAGAAATAAAATTGAAGATTATGAAAAATTTTATTCTAAACCAACCACGGTCAAAGTAGAAAAATTACCTGAGCATCCACTAAAAGAAAATATGGCTGTCGGAGATTTTAAATTAAAAGAAAAAATAGATAAAAAAGAAATTAAAACAGGAGATAGTTTCAACTATGATTTTGAAATAATAGGTGAAGGGAACATTACAGCAATCACTTCACCTAAAATTAATATTGATGGAATAGAATTTTATCCTCCAAACTCAGAACAATATATAAAACGAGAAAAAGGAAAAGTTTATGGTTCAAAAAAATTTAAATATTATGGAATACCTTCGGAAGCTGGAAAATATAATTTCAATAAAATAGGTTGGATATTTTATAATGTAAAAGAAAAAAAATATGATACACTTAAAAGCAAAATACAAATTAAAGCAGTTGGGAATAGCATAAAAAATAAAATTATACAATCAAAAGATATTGATCCATTTTTTGAAATCATTAATAACACAAATAACACTTTAAAACCAATTGAAAAACAAACTAACAATAGTATTTTTCTAAATTTTATTATTTTAACTTTAATCATTATTTCAACGACCTACTTAATAAACTTTAAAAAATGAGCAATTCATTTGGAAAAATTTTTAAAATATCAACTTATGGTGAGTCACACGGCCCAGCTATTGGAGTTATTATTGATGGATGTCCTTCAGGTATTTCTGTATCATCAGAAGAAATTCAGAAAGAATTAGATAGAAGAAAACCAGGACAATCAAAAATTACAACACAAAGAAAAGAAGATGATAAAATACAAATTTTATCTGGAGTGTATAATGGTTTAACAACAGGAATGCCTATTTCTCTTCAAATTAAAAATAAAGATCAAAAAAGCAGTGATTACAAACACATATCAAATTCATTTAGACCCTCACATGCTGACTTTACATATGAAAAAAAATATGGAGCTAGAGATTATAGAGGAGGAGGTAGAAGCTCTGCCAGAGAAACAGCCAACTGGGTAGCCGCAGGAGCTATTGCAAAAAAAATTTTAAATTCATTAGATATTAGCATAAATGCATACGTATCAAAAGTTGGAAAATGTCAAATAGATATTGACTATAAAAAATTAGATTTTTCAAAAATTGAATCTAATATTGTTAGATGTCCAGATAATAATTTTGCAAATAAATTTATAAAAATTATTGATAATGCTCGTAAGAACAAAGATACCATAGGCGGTATTATAACTTGTGTAGTTAAAGGTTGTCCGGTTGGAATTGGAGAGCCCATTTTCAACAAACTTCATGCTGAATTAGGTAAAGCTATGCTTTCCATAAATGCTGTAAAAGGCTTTGAATATGGAAGTGGTTTCAAGGGGGTAGAAATGTTCGGATCAGAACATAACGATAAATTTCAAATTAATAATGGAAAAATATCTACAAAATCTAATTTTTCTGGTGGAATTCAAGGTGGAATTAGTAATGGTGAAGATATTTATTTTAAAGTTGCTTTCAAGCCTGTCTCTACGATAATGAAAAAACAAAAAAGTATAAATAATGATAATAAAGAAGTAATTATTCAAGGGAAAGGAAGACATGACCCATGTGTTGTTCCACGAGCTGTACCAATTGTTGAATCAATGGCCGCGAATGTTATAACTGATTTATATTTACAAAGCCAAAAATAATAAAATTAAAAAATGCAATTACACACAAAAATTATAATCGGATTAATTTTAGGCCTTCTTGTAGGAATCACTTCAGTGTTTTTTGGTATTAGTAATACTATAACAAATTGGGTAATGCCATTTGGTACCATATTTGTTAAAATGCTAAAATTAGTTGCTGTTCCTTTAATATTGGTTTCTCTAATTTCAGGAATTTCAAATTTAAGAGACACAGCTAAATTATCTAGAATAGGTGGTAAAACATTTAGCATTTATATATTAACTACGGTTTTAGCAATAATTATAGCTCTTTTTTTAGCTAATATCGTTCAGCCAGGAAAAGCATTCCCTGAAGAAAAAACTATAGAACTTAGAGAAAAATATGCTTCTGAAGCTACCATGAAAATAAATAATGCAGAAGAAGTTGAAAACTCTGGTCCCCTTCAAATGATGGTTGATGTTGTACCAGACAATTTTTTCTTTGCAGCAAGTAATAATAAAAATATGTTGCAAATTATTTTCTTCGCCATATTGTTTGGAATTGCTTTAATAATGATTCCAGAAAATAAAGGTGATCCTGTTAAAAAAATCTTTGATGGCGTAAATCAAATTATTATAAAAATTGTTGAAATTATAATGGAATATGCTCCAATAGGTGTTTTTGCTCTATTAGCAGGTTTAATTGTAGATCTTGCAGGTGATGATCCAAATAATATTATTATAACACTAAAACCATTAATAATATATGCAATTACTGTTCTTGTTGGTTTAGCAGCAATGGTATTCCTATTCTATCCATCAATCCTTTATTTAATAACTAAAATTGGATATAAAAATTTTTTTAAAGCAATTTTTCCTGCTCAAATGTTAGCTTTTTCTACTAGTTCAAGTGCTGCAACTTTACCTTTAACTATGAAAAGAGTTAAAAAAAATTTAAATGTTTCTGAAGAAGTAACAAGTTTTGTTTGTCCACTAGGAGCAACTATAAACATGGACGGGACTAGCATTCATCAAGCAATTTCAGCAGTATTTATTGCACAAGCATTTGGTCAAGATTTAACACTTGCAGATCAATTAGTTATTATTGTAACTGCAACACTATCTTCTATTGGAGCAGCAGCAGTACCTGGAGCTGGTTTAATTATGTTAGTTATTGTACTTGGAGCAGTAGGAATTGATCCTCAAGGATTAGCTCTTATTATTGCAATTGATAGACCACTGGATATGTGTAGAACTATTGTTAATGTAACTGGTGATGCAACCGTAGCAAGCATTGTAGCACATACAGAAGGAGAAAATGTAAAATTTAATAAAGATGAATAAAAATGTTAATATTTATTTAGAAGCAAATCCTAATCCAAATTCTTTAAAATTTGTAACAGATAAAATTTTAATTGATGGTGGAATTATTAAAGATTATCCTGATGTTGAAAGTGCAATAGACTCTCCATTAGCAATATCTTTATTTAAATTCAAATACATCAAAAGAGTTTTTATAATGAATAATTTTATAACATTAACAAAAAATGAAGATATAGGCTGGGATGATATTAAAATAGAGTTAAGAGATTTTATAAAAAAATATATTGAAGAAGAAAAAACAATACTTAATCAAAATATCACTGAAGATAATAGTACTCCAAATGGAGATATAGATAAAAAAATAATTGAAGTATTAGAAGAATATATTAAGCCAGCTGTAGAGCAAGATGGTGGAGCTATACAATTTGAATCATATAATAATGGTATAGTCAAAGTATCCTTACAGGGAGCTTGTAGTGGATGTCCATCTTCCATGATCACATTAAAAGCTGGCATAGAAAAACTTTTAAAAAGATTTATACCAGAAGTTAATGAGGTTGTTGCCCAAGAAATTTAATATAATTCAACTAAAAAATATTTTAATTTTTTTCTAAATCAAGTTTAACCGACCACTTTGTTAATCCGTCTGATTCATCTTTTATTTCAATACCTAACTCAAAAATTTCATTTCTAATTTCATCAGAAAGTTTATAATTTTTTTCTTTTCTAGCTTTATTCCTCTTATTTATAAGTTCTTCTAAATGTGTAATGGAAATGTTTTTATTTTTTAAAAGAAGAAGATTTAATCTAGATAAAAATTTTGATGAATTTTCATTAAATAATCCCAAAATTTTTCCATACTTCTTAATAAAAGAAAGAAATGAAAGAGAAATATATTTGAGTTCAGGTGTAATTTTTTTATTTACAGCAAGTAGATTAAATCTTCTAATAAGATCAAAAATAATTGAGAAAAAACCAGGAGTATTAAAATCATTATTCATGAATTCATATGTTTTTTCTTCACATGTATGAATAAAATTCTTAAAATCAAGATCTTCTTTTTGATTCTTTTGTTTAACAATTATTGAGTCGGCTAAATTTATTGAAGAATATATCTTTATAAGATTGGTAATTGAATTATTAATTTGAGATTCATTAAAATTCAAAACAGATCTATAATGTACATTTAAAATTAACATCTTTAATATTTCGGAATTATAATCAGTAATAAAATCTCTTGCTTTTATAATGTTTCCAAGTGATTTTGACATTTTTTGATTATCAAAATTTATTAAATTATTATGAACCCAAAAATTAGAAAAACTAGTTTTAAACCTAGATTCTGATTGTGCAATTTCATTTTCATGATGAGGAAATACAAGATCTATCCCACCACCATGAATATCAATATTACTTCCTAATAACTTACTAGACATAGCTGAACACTCAATATGCCAACCAGGTCTACCGTAACCCCATGGAGATTCCCAACCTGGATCATTTCCATTGGAAGGTTTCCATAAAACAAAATCTAAAGGATTTTTCTTATTATCATTAATTTTCACTCTATGTCCTGCCAATAAATCATCAATATTTTTTCCAGAAAGTTTTCCATAATTATTAAACTTCTTAATAGAAAAAAATACATGCCCATTATTAAAATAAGCAAAATTATTATCAATTAATTCTGAAATAAAAAGAATAATGTCATCAATATGATCTGTACATTTTGGGGTAAAACTAGGTTTAGGAATTTTAAGGGACGCATAATCTTTTTCAAACTCAACTATATATTTCTGAGAAATAATTTTAGCATCTAATTTTTCAATTTTTGCTTTATCAATAATTTTATCATCTATATCGGTATAATTATAGACGTATTTTACTTTATATTTTAAATGTTCTAACCAATTTCTTACCAAATTAAAAAAAATAGGACCTCTAAAATTTCCTATATGTAATAAGTTATATACAGTTGGTCCACACACATACATTGATACGTTTCCTTTTTTATTCGTATAAAAAACCTCTTTTTCTTTAGAAAGAGAGTTAAAAAGTTTAAGATTTTTATTCATAGTAAATTTTTAAGCTTTTTCTATTCAAAATTTGTGATATGTATAAAAAAAGTTAAGTTTGCGTACTAATTTAAATGGAAGCGGGGACATTTGTCCCCATTTTTTTTGAAAAAAATTATGGATACAAAAATATTAATACAATCATTCACAGAATTTGCTAAACAAAAAAATGTTGATAGACCAACTATGATAAGAATTTTGCAAGATGTTTTTCGTGCAATGATCAAAAAAAAATATGAAAATGACGAAAATTTTGATATCGTCATCAATGCTGATAAAGGAGATTTAGAAATAATGAGGTTTAGAGAAGTAGTGGATGATAACTCTGAAGACATATGGGACTTTGACAAAATAGCTATTTCTGATGCAAAAAAAATTGAAGAAGATTTTATTGTAGGTGATGAAGTTGCTGAAGAAATTAAAATTGAAGACTTTGGAAGAAGAGCTGTAATTCTTGCGAAACAAACCCTTATTCAAAGAGTAAAAGATTTAGAAAAAGAAATTATTATAAGTAAATATGAGGACCTTGTTGGAGAAATAATTACTGGAGAAATATATCAAATTTTAAGTAGAGAAGTTTTATTAGTCGACGTAGAAGGCAATGAGATATCATTACCTAGATCTGAACAAATACCAAAAGATAGATATCGTAAAGGAGACTCACTAAGAGGCATTATATTAAGTGTAGAAATGTTTAGAGGAAACCCAAAAATTACACTTTCTAGAACAAATCCAAAATTTTTAGAAAAATTATTTGAAAAAGAGGTTCCTGAAATTTTTGATGGATTAATTACAATAAAAAAAGTTGTTAGAGAACCGGGTGAAAGAGCAAAAATTTGTGTAGAATCTTATGATGATAGAATAGATCCTGTAGGCGCATGTGTGGGAATGAATGGATCTAGAATACATTCAATCGTTAGAGAATTACAAAATGAAAATATTGATGTAATAAATTTTACAGATAATACAGATCTATATATTATACGAGCTCTAAGTCCAGCAAAAATAACAAGCTTAAAAATAGAAAAAGAAAATAAAAGAGTTTCTGTTTACTTAAAGCCTGATCAAGTTTCATTAGCAATTGGAAAAGGAGGACAGAACATTAAATTAGCAAGCAGACTTCTAGATTTAGAAATTGATGTTTTTAGAGAACTAGATGGACTTCAAGAGGAAGATGTAGATTTAGAAGAATTTTCTGATGAAATTGAAGGTTGGATAATAGATGAATTGAAAAGAATTGGTTTAGATACTGCTAAGGCAGTTCTTAATATAGAAAAAGATGACTTATTAAAAAGATCAGATTTAGAAGAAGAAACTGTAGATAATGTTAGAGCAACTCTTAAAAAAGAATTTGAATAAAATATGATTGAAAATAGAACACTAAGATTAGGTCAAATAGCAAGAAAATTAAATGTTGGTAGAAATACTATCATAAATTTTCTAAAAGAGAAAGGATATAATATTGACTCTAATCCAAATGCAAAAATTAATAATGAACAATATACATTACTTGAAAATGCGTTTGAAGATTCTGCCGTTGAAAAAAAAGTTGCATCAAATATCAAAATAGGAATTGAAGAAAAACCAAAAATTGAAGAAAAACCAAAAATTGAAGAAAAACCAAAAATTGAAGAAAAACCAAAAATTGAAAAAAAGAAAGATATTAAGATCGTAGATAAAATAGATCTTAAAGATTCATCTAGAAAAAAAGTGGCTTCGTCAGATCAATCTAAGAAAAAAAGAAGACCTAGAAGAAGAATAATCCCCGAACAAAAAAAATCAAAAATTAAGGATATAAAAAAAACAGATAAAGATATTTCCGAACAAAAAAATAAAGAAATTCAAGAAAAAATAAAATCAACTCTAGCAAAATTATCTAAAACAGGCGAAACAGAAACAAAAAGATCTAAGTATAGAAAAGAAAAAAGATCACAACATGCCGAGGCTATAGAAGAAGAAAAGATAAAACAAGAAGAAGAATCTAAAGTTTTAAAAGTTACAGAATATATATCAGCAAATGATTTAGCAAAACTTATGGATGTTTCAGCAAATGATGTAATTGCAAAATATTTAGAAATAGGAATGTTTATTTCGATAAATCAAAGACTTGATGCTGAAACAATAAATATTATAACTGAAGAATTTGGTTTCAAAGTTGAATTTACTACATCAGATGATAATGAACTCTTGATAGAAGAAACTCCTGATAATGAAAAAGATCTAGAGACAAGAGCCCCAATTGTAACTATAATGGGACATGTTGATCATGGTAAAACATCATTACTTGACTATATAAGAGATTCAAACATAACCAAAGATGAAGCAGGTGGAATAACACAGCATATTGGTGCATATGATGTTAAAACTAAAGATGGTCAAAGAATTGCATTTTTAGATACTCCAGGACACGAAGCATTTACAGCTATGAGGGCACGAGGTGCAAAAATTACTGATGTTGTGATTATTGTAATTGCAGCTGACTCCACTGTTATGCCCCAAACAAAAGAAGCAATTAATCACAGTAAAGTTGCAGAAGTACCAATCGTTTTTGCTATCAATAAAATTGATACTCCAAATGCAAATACAAATAAAGTAAAAGAAGACTTATCTAAAATAGATATTCTTGTTGAAGACTGGGGAGGAAAATATCAATGTCAAGAAGTCTCTGCAAAAACTGGACAAGGAATTGATGAATTACTTGAAAAAGTACTTCTCGAAGCCGAAATGTTAGAACTCAAAGCGAATCCAAATAAAAAGGGAGTTGGAACAATCATAGAATCTGAACTTGATAAAGGTAGAGGATATTTAACTACTTTAATGGTACAGGCTGGTACACTCAAAAAAGGAGATATAGTTTTAGCTGGATCCAAATACGGAAAAATAAAAGCTTTATTTGATTATAGAAGTAATGAAAAACAAGAAGTTGGTCCTTCAACACCAATTTTAATGTTAGGACTTAATGGTGCACCTCAAGCAGGAGATTTTTTTAACGTTTTTGATACAGATAAAGAAGCTAGAGAAATTGCAACCAAACGAGAACAATTAATAAGAGAACAAAAATTAAGAACAAAAAAACATGTTACTCTTGATGAAATTGGTAGACGACTAGCATTAGGAAATTTTAAAGAATTAAATATAGTATTAAAAGGAGATGTCGATGGTTCAATTGAGGCTTTAGCTGATTCTATGGAAAAACTTTCAACAAATGAAATATCTATTAATATTATTCATAGAGGAGTAGGACAAATAACAGAATCTGATGTGTTATTAGCATCAGCTTCTGATGCAATAATTATAGGATTTCAAGTTAGGCCTTCGATAAATGCTAGAACACTTGCTGAAAAAGAAGGAATTGACATAAGAATGTATTCTATAATTTATGAAGCAATTAATGAAATAAAAAGTGCAATGGAAGGGTTATTAGAACCAACTGAAGAAGAAAATATTCTTGGTAATATTGAAGTTAGAGAAATCTACAAAATTTCAAAAGTTGGAACAATTGCTGGATGTTATGTTACAGATGGAAAAATTATCAGAAAGAATGAAATTAGGTTAATTAGAGATGGAATTGTTATATTCACTGGTAAAATAAAACAACTTAAAAGATTTAAAGAAGATATTAATGAGGTAAAAAACGGATATGAATGTGGTTTAAGTATAGAAAACTATAATGATATAAAGGTTGGTGACAATATTGAATCTTTTGAGATCAAAGAAATTAAAAGAAAACTTTAAAATCTACATAATGGCTAAAAAAGAAAAAAATAAGTATTCACAAAAAGAATTAATTGAATTTGAAAAATTAATTAATGAAAAAATTAATAAAGCACAACAAGAACTTGATTTTATAAAAGAATCTCTTCTAAGAAAACACGTATCTGGAACCGATTCTACTCAAGGAGCATTAAAAACATTAGAAGATGGTGCTGATACAATGGAAAAAGAGAGTCTTAGCCAACTTGCAGGAAGACAACAAAAATTTATTTCAAATTTAGAAAACGCTTTAATCAGAATAAAAAATGGAACGTATGGAATTTGTAAAGACACTGGAAAATTAATAGATAAAAATCGCTTAAAAGCCGTCCCCCACGCAACACAAACCATTGAAGCTAAACTTAACAGAGGATAAAATTGAGTGAGCTTGAGTCAAATATAGAAGCATTAATATTTTGTTCCCCAAAACCAATTAAAATTGATGATATTCAAAAAACTTTTTTTGAATATGATAAAAAAAAATACAAATTTGAAAGCATTCAATCTGCAATTCAAAATCTTATAAACAAATACCAACATAATAACTATGCAATAGAAATAATTGAGTCAGGTGGTGGATTTCAGTTCTTTACAAAAAATAAATTTTCCAGACTAAATGAAATATTATTAAAACAACAATCTAAAAGAAGACTTTCCATATCTGCATTAGAAACTCTATCTATAATTGCATACAAACAGCCAGTAACTAAATCTGATGTTGAAAAAATTAGAGGAGTGAATTGTGATTATACTATTCAAAAACTATTAGATAAAGAATTAATTGAAATTAGTGGAAAATCTGAAAAAGTAGGCAGACCATTAATTTATAACACTAGTGAAAAATTTATGGATTATTTTGGAATAAATAGTTTAAATCAACTTCCTACTTTAAAAGATTTTCAGAAAGAAGAAAATACCATTGGAGATGAACAAGAACTCTGATGAAGAAAACATTCGATTAAATAAATTTATAGCACAATCAGGATTATGTTCAAGAAGAAAAGCTGATAATTTAATATTAAAAGGTAAAGTATCTGTTAATGGTAAAACCATAAAAAAAATGGGGATCATAATTAAAAAAACAGATAAAGTAAAAGTTGATAATAAAAACATCTCACCAGAAAAAAAAATTTACATACTCCTAAATAAACCCAAAGATTTTATTACAACAAATAAAGATACTCACAACAGAAAAATTGTATTTAATTTAATTAAAAATGTAAAAGAAAGAATTTTTCCTGTCGGAAGATTAGATAGAAAAACAACTGGACTTCTTCTATTAACAAATGATGGAGAATTATCAAAAAAATTAATGCATCCATCACACAAAATAAAAAAAATCTATAGCCTTCAAATAAATAAACCCATAACTAAAAATGATTTTAATAAACTTAAAGAAGGAATCATAATAGATAATGAAAAAATTCATATCAATAAAATCAATATATTAAATAATAGAAAAGAACTTGGAATTGAAATCCATATGGGTAAAAATAAAATTATAAGAAAATTATTTGAAAGTTTACATTACAAAATACTTAAATTAGATCGAGTTATGTTTGGTCCACTTACAAAAAAGAATCTTCCAAGAGGTAAATGGAAATTTCTAGATCAAAAAGAATTACGATTATTAATAAATTTTACCAAATAGATTTAGATGTAGTTTCTTTAATAAGATGATTTAAATATATAAAATGGTTTTTAGTATTACTATCTTTTGCCTGTTTAATTCCAGACTTAGTTTTTTTCTCTAAATTTATTAATTCCGCCAATACAATTGGTCTTATATCTGATTCATCAAACTTTATATTAGATCCATATCTTCTATAATAACTTAACTGAGTTTGGTTTTCATTCATTAAATTAATAAGAATATTAACATACCCTTTTTGTAAATTTCTATTATATAAATTAATGCTCTGATTAGAATACAAATCTTTCCAAATTGTTTTATGTAAATCATCTATCATTTCAGAAACAGTATAAGATAAACTTTTATTTATTTGTTCATTCTCTATCATTCTTGCAAGTCTATTGTAATTAAACAACCTATTTAATGTGTAAACTTGCAGTGATCGTATTCTTTCTACTGAACCAATATTTTCAATTTTATCAAGTATATTATTATCAACTAACCAATCTAAAGATCCGAAAATATAAGAATTAAGAAAATTAATAGCTGCTTTTTGCTGAGATTTAGGTACATGGACATAAACCGATCCTTCTTCTTCGTTACTTTTAAGATCCTCAAAAACTCCTCCAACATTTGTTGATACATGTCCTATATATCTTCTGAATTGATTATTAACATTTAAATAAAGTTCTTTCAAATCATCATAATTTTTTCCTTCTTCATAAGACCACTCCAATAATTTAGGTAGGATTCTTTTAAGATTTTGTATCCCATAAAAACTTGCCATAATATTGTCATCACCAATTGATTCAGTCTGTGAACGCGGATCAATGCCATTTGAATATCCAAACCAATACTCATAATCTCCTGAATGATTTTTAATCCATTCATTTAAAATTTTTTGTTCTGATTTAGTACTTTCTCCATCAAAATAAGTATATCCCCATTTAATTGCCCATATATCATAGGTTCCAACCATAGGATAAAAATTAGTAACACCATCACCTGGTTGAGCTACATAATTAAATCTTGCATAATCCATTATGGAAGGGGCAACGCCATGAGATGAAGTAAAGAAAGGTGATCTCAAACTATCAACAGGATATGCTGAACTAGATCCCATATTATGTTGTAACCCAATTGTATGACCAACCTCATGAGCTGAAACAAATCGAATTAATTGTCCCATTACCTCATCATCAAATTTCACATCACGAGAAGTTTCATTAACGGCAGCCGTTTGAATCATATACCAATTCCTAAGTAAATTCATAACATTATGGTACCATCCAATATCACTTTCTAATATTTCTCCAGTTCTCGGGTCTGCTGTGTGAGGGCCATAAGCATTTTGTATATCCGAAGCATAATATCTCATCACAGAATATCTAGCATCTTCAGGAGTCCAATCAGGATCTTCTTCTTCAGTAGGAGGATATTTACCAATAATTGCATTTTTAAATCCTGCCGCTTCAAAAGCTACTTGCCAATCATCAACACCTTGTTTTAAATATTTTCTCCATTTTTTAGGAGTAGAAGGGTCTATATAATAAACAATAGGTTTTATAGGCTCGACAAGTTCACCTCTATTATAAGCCTCAATATCTTTAGGAACTAATTTCCATCTACGTATATAAGTTGTAGATTTTGCTTTTTGTTCATCAAGACCATAATCTATTTGAGATTGAGAAAAAAATCCAACCCTTTGATCTCTAAGTCTAGGCTGCATTTTATTTTCAGGAAGCAAAAGCATAGAATTATTTATTTCAAGACTAATGGTTTGTGAATTTCTCAACGAAGGAGGCTCTGATGAGTTATAAGTCATAACACTTCTAGCCTCAATATTTATAGGAAAACTTTTAATTGATTCAATAAAAGACCTTTTTTTATCCAAAGAAGTTATTTTTAAACTTTTTCTTCTGTACTGAGGAAAACCAAGAGCTTTTACATCAGTTTTAAATAAAGGAGCAACATCAATAACAACAGAGCTATCAGAAGGATTATACGTTTTAATATCAAAAGAATATAAAACAGGTTCAAAATTGGAATTTTTTACAGATTTAGAAATAGGCAATGTATCCGATGCAACATTTTCATAACTAACAATTCTTAAAAGTATTTTATCATGTTTTTTTTGCCATCTTAGTACCTGAGAATTTATTTTCTGACCACCATAACCAATACCACTAGCTGTTTTAGCAATTCTAGTTACCATTAACATTTCCTTTCCAAGGAGATCAGGAGATATTTCATATAAAAATTTATCGTTTTTAGAATGAACTTTAAATAACCCTTCATCCGTTTTATATGAATCATCTATTATTTCAGAATATGTTTTCTCTTTTTTCTTTTTATCATCTTTTTTGTCATCTTCTTTGTCTTGGGCAATAGAAATAGTTGAAATTATAAATAAAAAGAGTATTAATAATATTTTTTGCATGATAAATTGATTTGAATTACTTTAAAAGATAAATATATATCATTAAAACAAAGTACCAAAAAAAGATATATCAATAATTAAAATATCATGAGACAAAAAATAGTTAATAAAATTAATTAAATCTTAAAAAAATAATTAATATTTGTCTCATGAAACAAATTTATACTAAACCTATTTCTTTTTATAACAAAAAAAGATCCTTTTGTTATTTTTATTTTAACAACAAAAGAATAAAAATATACAATGGAAAATGTCTAAATAAAAACATATATCCAAACAAAGAAAAAGGTAAAAAAGAAACTATTAATTCACTAAATAAACTAAGATCCTTATTAGGCGATGAATTAAAAAATAATTGGATACCTGAAAGCACCAAAATTACTTATGAACAAGAATTTAAAACAAATCTTAAAACATTAAAAAAAATTGATTATGAAGGAAGCATATTTAAAGAGAGAATAAACATAAAATTCTTTGAACATCAACAATTAGGATCAATAGAAGTAGCAAAAGAAATAGCGAAAACTATAAAAAAGACACAATTCTTAAACAAAAATTGTGTTTTAGGACTAGCAACAGGATCTTCTCCTATTGACACCTATAGTAATCTGGTTAGAATGCACAAAGAAGAAGGGTTAAGTTTTAAAAACGTAATAACATTTAACCTTGATGAATACTTAGAAATGAATCCCAATTCTATCCATAGCTACCATTACTTTATGCATGAACATTTATTTAACCATATCGATATAAAAAAAGAAAATATTCATATTCCAAAGGGAAATATCAGAGAATCAGAAATACAAAAACATTGCATACAATACGAAAAAAAAATAGAAAAAGCTGGTGGAATTGATCTTCAATTACTTGGAATAGGACGGAATGGTCACATTGGTTTTAATGAACCTGGATCATTAGAATCATCAATAACAAGAAAAGTAACTATTGAAAATAAGACAAGAGTTGATGCATCACCTGAGTTTGGAGGTATCGAAAATGTTCCAAAACAAGCAATATCTATGGGTATAAACACCATTTTAAATGCTAAAAAAATTATTCTAATTGCATGGGGAGAAAATAAAAGAAAAGTTATTAAAAAAGCTGTAGAAGAACAGATAAATGATTTGATTCCCGCATCATTTCTTCAAAATCATAATAACACAAAATTTGTTTTAGATAGTGAATCTGCAGCAGATTTAAACAGATTTACATGTCCTTGGCTATATACAGACGTTGGAAATTATTTAAGTAAAATATTATCTTCAGGACAAGTTGGATGGGATAAAAAATCAATAAAAAAAGCAGTCATATGGCTGTCCATTAAAAAAAACAAACCCATTTTATTACTAACAGATGAAGATTATAATGAAAATGGAATGAGTGAAATTTTTGATAAATATAAATCAGCTTATTTAACAAACATTTTAGTTTTTAATATGCTTCAACATACTATAACAGGTTGGCCTGGTGGTAAACCAAACGCTGATGACTCTCAAAGACCAGAGAGAACCTCCCCTAAAAAGAAAAGAGTTATTATTTTTTCTCCTCATCCCGACGATGACGTCATCTCAATGGGCGGCACATTCGATAGATTAATACAACAAGGACACGATGTCCACGTAGCATACCAAACATCTGGAAATATTGCAGTTAAGGATAGTGATGTACTTGAAATCACTGAATTTATTAAGAGGTTGGTAAATAATTTATCTAAAGATGATTTTAATAAATTAACGAACCAAAATATAATAAATGATAGCCACGTAAACATGGGGATTAATTTTCACAACGCAGTTAAAAACTTATTTAAGAAAAAAATTAATTTAGAAGAATATAAAGCACTAAACAAAATCAAAGGTTTAATTAGACAATCAGAAGCATTTCAAGGATGCAAGCAGTTAGGTTTAAGCGATGAAAATAAAATTCATTTTCTTGATTTGCCATTTTATCAGACAGGCAGAATCAAAAAGAAAGACATTTCAACTCAGGATATTCATATAGTAAAAAATCTAATAGAAACAGTAAAACCTCATCAAATATATGCTGCAGGAGATTTAAATGATCCTCATGGAACTCACAGATTATGCCTAAGAGCAATATATAGATCAATTGATATATTAAAATCAAAATCATTTATGAAAAGGTGCAATGTTTGGCTTTACAGGGGAGCATGGAAAGAATGGAAAACATATGATATTGATATGGCTGTACCACTAAGTCCAGACCAGATTTTAAAAAAACGTAGAGCTATATTCAAACACAAATCCCAAAAAGATACCGTAGCCTATCCTGGTGATGATTTAAGGGAATTTTGGCAAAGGGCAGAAGATAGAAACAAAAGAACAGCTGAATTCTATTCTAATTTAGGATTCGCAAAATATGCAGCTATGGAAGCATTTAAAAGATATAGATTTTAAAGCAGTTGTGGCAACAACTTCAGCAATAATGCCAAAAATTAAGTAAATCCATTTCATAATAGGTAGTGGTGCTGGGTGGACTCGAACCACCGACTCACGGATTTTCAGTCCGATGCTCTACCACCTGAGCTACAGCACCTAAATAAATCGATGCAAACCTACAGAAATATAAAATTCTTGCAAAATTATTATTTTTGAAATTGTATCATTGCTATAATGAATCTATTGAGTCAATTAATTTTTGTGTTAATTATAATTTTTTTTATTATAATAATAAGAAAGAGGGTACTTACTATAAGAAGAAATATATTACTTGGAAAAAAAGAGCACAAAGTAACTACCAATAAAAAAACAAGAATCAGAAATCTTATTCTTATTGCTTTTGGACAACAAAAAATGTTTAAAAAATTTATTCCTGCATTTTTACATCTTTTTCTATACATAGGCTTTATCATAATAAATATTGAAATATTAGAAATATTAATTGATGGAATAATTGGAAATCACAGAACATTTGCTGTGCTAGGACTACCCTATTATAATATTTTTATATCATTTATTGAATTTCTTGTTGTCACCGTTTTAATTTCCTGTACTATCTTATTAATTAGAAGAAATCTTCTTGGTATTAAGAGATTTAAAAGTATTGACTTAAAAGGATGGCCAGCAATTGATGCTAACATCATTCTTATCATAGAAATAGTTTTAATGGTTGCCATACTTACCATGAACTCTACTGATTTAATACTTCAAACCCTAAATCATGAAGGGTACATAGAAACTGGAAATTTTTATTTTTCAAATAAATTAAAATTCCTTTTTGTGAATTTCTCACCAACAAGTTTAGTCCTCCTAGAAAGAGCTTCATGGTGGATTCACATAATATTAATTTTTAGCTTTGCCGTCTACATAACATATTCAAAACATTTACACATATTTTTAGCATTTCCAAATATCTACTACTCAAAGGATGAGCCATTGTCTAAAATTGAAAATATGCCTTCTATAACCGAAGAAATAAAATCTATGATGGGACAAGAAACTTCAACAAACGTAATTCCACCTACTCGATTTGGAGTAAAAGACATCGAAGATTTATCTTGGAAAAATATTTTAGAAGCTTACTCATGTTCAGAATGTGGAAGATGTACTAGTGAATGCCCACCAAATATTACAGGAAAAAAGCTTTCTCCAAGAAAAATTATGATGGATGTAAGAGATAGGGCAGAAGAAGTAGGAAAATCTCTAGACAATAAAAAATCAACAAATACAAAATCATTATTTTCTGACTACATCTCCAAAGAAGAAATTTTTGCATGTACATCATGTAATGCTTGTGTAGAAGCGTGTCCAATCAATATAAATCCTCTAGAAGTAATTCTAGAATTAAGAAGATTTAGTGCGCTTGAAGAATCCAGCTCCCCTAGTGAATGGAATGATATGTTTCAAAATATAGAAACGAATTATTCGCCGTGGAAATTTCCAATTGATGATAGGTTTAATTGGTCAAAAGAATAAATTATGAAAGTCAATACAATTCAAAATTTTATAGAATCTAATAGTAATCCAGAAATATTATTTTGGGTTGGATGTGCAGGATCTTTTGATGAACGTTATAAAAAAGTTACTAAAGCTTTTATAAAAATATTAAACAAATTAGAAGTTGATTATGCAGTTCTTGGAAAAGAAGAAGGTTGTACCGGAGACCCTGCAAGAAGAGCAGGAAATGAATATTTATTTCAAATGCAAGCATTGAATAATATTTCAACACTAAACCAATACAACATAAAAAAAATAGTAACTACATGCCCTCACTGCTTTAACACTTTAAAAAATGAATATCCAGAATTAGGCGGCAATTATAATGTAATCCATCATACCGAATTTTTAAATGAACTTCTTGATAAAGGAAAAATAATAACAAAAAAAACGAATCAAAAAATAACTTATCATGATTCGTGTTACCTAGGAAGAGGAAATAAAATTTATGAGGCTCCAAGATCAATAATTAATTCCATTTCAAAAAATCTAATTGAAATGAAAAGAAATAAAGAAAAAGGATTGTGCTGTGGAGCTGGAGGAGCGCAAATTTTTAAAGAATCGGAAAATGGAACTGCAGAAATAAATATCGAAAGAATTAAAGAAGTTGAAAATTCAAATGCTGAAACTGTCGTATCAGCTTGCCCATTTTGTTTAACCATGATAAATGATGGCATAAAGGGAAAAGAGATAGATTCAAAAATACAAATTAAAGATATAGCAGAATTACTTGAAGAAAATTTAAATAACTAGTTATGTATATTTCTTACGATAATATTTCTTCTAAATCAAAATCTTGGATATATATTCTATCTAAAAATATCGACAAAAACATTCTTTTAGATTTAAATACATTTCTAATTAAAATATGTGAAAATTGGAAATCACATGGTCAAATTACAAAAGCATCTTATGTGATTTCAAATAATAGATTTATTATATTATTTGCAGAAGATAATAACTTAATCAGTGGTTGTTCTATTGATAAATCAAATAAAGAACTAAGAAAAAAATTGAATCAACTAAAAATAGATTTACTACCTAACTCTAAAATAGGTATCTTTAAAAAAGATAAAATTGAATTTTTTAAAAAAATAGATTTAATTAAATTAATTAAAAATAAAAAAATACTTTTATCTCAAAATATGATTAATACAACAATTAATAATAAAGAATCGTTTGAAAAAAAATGGATTTTACCTTTAAAAAATTCATGGATTACTAAATTTTTATAATGAAAAACAAATATTTACTTTTCCTTTTACACTTGTGTTGTATAGGCCTTGTATTTTCATGCATAACTTCAAAAACAGCACAAAAAAATTTCAATAATGCAGAATATAATACTGCGGCATATAAATATCAAAAACTTCTTAAAGAAGGAGATAGTGAAATTAATTTTTTATTAGCTGAATCTTATAGAAAATCTAATAATTTGTGGAAAGCAGAAAAATATTATAAAGATGCTATTACAAATGGCTATAAAGATGAAATAGCATATTACTACCTTTTACAATCACTTAAAGCTAATAATAATTTTGAAGAAGCTGATTCTTTAATATCTTCATATTTATCCAAATCTAACAATGAAGAAATATCAAAACTCATCAGAATAGAGGCTAAAAATATAGCCAATCTTAAATTATATCCTGATACAAGCTACTATAAAGTAAAAAATTTGAATGCTATAAATACAAACTTTGCAGAATACTCTCCTTCATATTCTAATGGAAAGTTATATTTTGTGTCAAATAGAAGTCTTGATAAAATATACAAAGGAACTGGAACACCATTCACCGATATTTATGAAGTTAAAACGAAAGGTGCTATTGTTAACATAGAAACTCTCAAAAAACTTGAAGAAAACATAAATGAAAGTGAAATCAACGAAGGATCTATTACATTTTCTAGTGACGGACTGTACATGATCTTTGCAAAAGGAAATGATGGAAAAAGTTCTGGAAGAAATAATGTTGATTTATACTATTCTAGATTTCGAGGAAAAAAATGGACAAATCCAAGACTTTTAAATGTAAGTACCTCCAGAAGTTGGGACTCAACACCTTTTTTAACTAAGGATGGAAAAACATTATACTTTGCATCAAACAAAGCAAAAGGATTTGGAGGAACCGATATTTATAAAGCAAATGTCAATAGAAGAGGAAGGTGGATAAATATTCAAAATTTAGGACCAGAGATAAATACACCAGGGAACGAAATGTTTCCTTCTGTCTCTCAAGATGGACGATTGTTTTTTTCCTCAGACAGTCATGAAAGCTTTGGCGGATTAGATATTTTAGTTGCCACAAGAAAAGCAGGAAAAATTTCTGTGAGTAATCCAGGTAAACCTTTAAACTCAAGAGGTGATGATTTTGGAATAAACTTATTTAATCCAACTAGAGGATTTTTTACATCTAATAGAGATGGGGGTAAAGGTGATGATGATATATACACATTTGTAAATAATGATCCCAATCTTAAAATTGTAAATTATACTTTAAAAGGAACCACTCTTACTCCAAAAGATCAATCTAACTTTTCGATATTAGGAAATAGTGTAGTAAAATTATTAAATAAAAATGAAGATATAATAGAAGAAACATTTACTGATAGTAATGGTCAATTTGAATTTACAGTATTTACTGATGAAGAATATATATTAATAGGAGAAAAAGAAAATTATTTTAGTTCTCGCTCAGACTTTAGTACAATAGGAAAATCTTTAGATAAAGCACAACTTAAAGAATTTATAACAAATGTAAATTTTGAAAAAAATCTTATTTTGGATCAAATTATTATAGATAAATCCATAGTTCTAGATAACATTTATTATGATTTAGATAAAGCAGACATAAGAGCTGATGCGGCCGTAGAATTAAATAAATTAGTAACAATAATGACCGATAATCCAACAATATCAATTGAGCTTAGTTCTCATACTGATGATAGAGCTAGTCCAGAATATAATCAAGATCTTTCACAGAGAAGAGCAGAATCTGCTGTGTTTTACATTATATCAAAAGGCATTAATCAAAATAGAATTGTGGCCAAAGGCTATGGAGAATCTCAGTTAAAAATACCAAATGCAAAAAACGAAGAAGAACATCAAATTAACAGAAGAACTGAATTTAAAGTAACAAGTTATGAACTTATTGAAGAGGATGAAGATTCACAAACTGAAGAAAGGTTCTTTATTAATTAACATTTACTTTTTTATAATATGTCTAAAAGATATTTAAGAAGAGGAGTCTCATCAAAAAAAGAAGATATACATAATGCAATTAGAAATATAGATAAGGGCTTGTTTCCTAATGCCTTTTGTAAAATAGTTCCAGATATATTATCAAATGATTCTAATTATTGTAATATAATGCATGCTGATGGAGCAGGAACAAAATCTTCATTAGCTTACTTGTACTGGAAAGAGACAAATGATATAAGTGTTTGGAGGGGGATTGCTCAGGACGCATTAATAATGAATGTAGATGATTTAATTTGTGTAGGAGCTATAGACAATATACTCATGTCCTCTACAATTGGAAGAAATAAACATTTAATTCCCGGTGAAGTAATTTCAGAAATAATTGAAGGAACAAATGATGTTATCAACTTATTAAAAAAGAATAATATTAACATAACTTCTACAGGAGGAGAAACTGCAGACGTAGGAGACATTACTAAAACCATAATAGTAGATAGTACAATAGTTTCAAGAGAAAAAAGAGAAAATATTATTTCGAATAAGATACGAAACGGAGATGTTATTATTGGTTTAGCCTCTTTTGGACAAGCAACTTATGAAAATGAATATAATAGTGGAATAGGCAGCAATGGACTTACTTCTGCTCGACATGATATTCTCCACAACTCCTACGCCAATAAATATCCTGAAAGTTTTAGTGATGAAATAAATAAAGATTTAATTTATTGTGGAAAAAACCTATTAACAGATCCATCTAAAACTGCAGAAAATATTGGAAAATTATTATTATCACCAACAAGAACCTATGCTCCCGTTTTTCAAAAGATATTAAAAAAATTTAGAAAAAAAATATCTGGAATTATACATTGTACAGGTGGAGGTCAAACTAAAATTTTACATTTCGTTAAAAACTGCAGGATAATAAAAGATAATATGCTAGAAATACCTGAAATATTTAATATTATTAAACAGCAAACTAATACTAGCTGGAAAGAAATGTATGAAGTTTTTAATATGGGTCATAGAATGGAAATATATTGTAATAATTCTTTAGCAAATGAAATAATTAGTATATCAAGAAGCTTTAATATAGAGGCACAAATTATAGGTAAAGTAGAAAAAAGTGACAAAAAAGAATTAATTATTGAATCAAAAGGAATTAAAGTTGAATACTAAAACGTATAACCGTTTAAACAAATATTAATTTCTGAATAGCTTTAATAACACATGAAACATACGCAAGATAAAAATAAGCTAATTCGAGATTTAAAAGTTATTACTGGCGATAAATATATCCTTACCGCTAAATTAAGCAAACAACCTTATTCTAAAGGATGGCGATATGGTGCAGGAGAAGCTGTTGCAGTTGCTAAACCAGGAACATTGCTTGAAATTTGGAAAATTCTGCAAATTTGTGTGGATGCTGATATTATTGTTATTATGCAAGCCGCTAACACAGGCTTAACTGGTGGATCTACTCCTGATGGTAATGATTATGATCGAGCTATTGTAATCATAAATACTATGCGTATCAATGATATACAGATTATAAATGAAGGTAAACAAATCGTAGGCTTATCAGGAAGTACATTATTTGGACTTGAAAATAAATTAGCTCCCTATGGAAGGGAACCTCATTCGGTTATTGGTTCATCTTGTATAGGAGCTTCAATTGTTGGGGGTATATGTAATAACTCAGGGGGAGCATTAGTAAAAAGAGGACCAGCTTATACTGAGCTTTCACTTTATGCACAAATTAATTCAAAAGGAAAACTATTGCTAATAAATGACTTAGGCATTGAGCTTGGCGATAAACCTGAAGAGATTCTAAAAAATTTGCAAACTCAAAATTATACTAAAGATCAAATACGATTTCCTAATAAACTAGCATGTGATAACGAATATCAACAACGAGTACGAGATGTAGATGCAAGTTCACCTGCACGTTTTAATGCGGATGGAAGACGCTTACATAGTGCCTCAGGTTGTGCTGGTAAAATTGCTGTTTTTGCAGTTCGGTTAGATACTTATCCAATACCAAAGCGTAATCAAGTATTTTATATTGGTACCAATAGCCCAAATGTATTCGGTAAAATTCGTCAGCATATTTTATCTAAGTTTCAACATCTGCCAATCTCTGGTGAATACCTACATAGAGATTGTTACGATGCTACTAAAAAATATTGTAAGGATACCTTTGTAATGATTGACAAAATAGGGCCCAGTTTTATCCCAAAATTGTTTGAACTCAAACGTAAAGTAGATCTCTTAGCTGAAAGATTTAAATTTCTTCCTAATAAATTTTCAGATAGATTAATGCAGTTTTTAAGTAATTTTTGGCCTAATCACCTCCCAAACAGAATGGAAAAGTACCGAGATCAGTATGAGCATCACTGGGTAATTGAAATGTCTGATGAGGGAATAGATGAAGCAAAAGCATATTTTGAAAAATTCTTTACAAAAAATGAAGGAAGTTTTTTTGAATGTACAAAAAAAGAAGGCAAAAAAGCACTTTTACATCGATTTGTTGCTGGAGGTGCAATAGGTCGTTATCATGCCATACATGAGAAAAAGTCGGGAGAAATGATGTCCATGGATATTGCTTTCCCTCGTAATGAAAAAGACTGGTTTGAAAAATTATCGCCAGAGATAAATGATTTATTAGAAATCAAACTGTATTATGGTCACTTATTTTGCCATGTATTACATCAAAATTACATTGTTAAAAAAGGCGTAGATTCTGAAGCACTGAAGCAAGAATTATTAAAAACGTTTGATGCTAGAGGCGCTGAATATCCAGCAGAACATAATGTTGGTCATGAATATTTTGCCAAACCATCTTTATCAAATTTTTATAAGAAGTTAGATCCAACTAATGGTTTTAATCCTGGGATTGGACGCACTAGTAAGCGTAAATATTGGAAATAGAACTAAATTCTTTATAATGCTCTAAATTAATCGTTTTGATTAAAATTTTGATAATATTAATGTTTTCTTATATTTGCACCACAAAAATAATCAATGATTAGAGTAAACATTAAAGACAAAGAAGATATAAACAGAGCTCTCAAAAGATTTAAAAAGAAATTTGAAAAAGCTCAAGTAATCAAAGACTATAGAAATAATGCTTTTTTTACTAAAAAATCTGTAAAATTAAGAGAAGAAAAACTAAAAGCTAGTTATATCCAACAACTTCAGTCAAAAGAACTATAAATTTTATTGTATCTTTCATATAGTTACTATATAAATTATGAAGGATGCTTTTCTTAAATTCCTAAAATTTGAAAAAAGATTAAGCATACATACTATAAAAGGTTATAGTATAGATTTAAATCAATTTATTAAATTTTATCAAGTATATTCAAAAGAGACAAATCTAAAAGACGTTGATCACAGATCTATTAGATCATGGATTGTTGATCTTTCTTTAAAAAAATTATCAAATAGAAGTATAAATAGAAAAATTGCTACTTTAAAATCATTTTTTAAATTTCTAATTAAAAGAGAATTGATATCAGTTAATCCAACAAACAAAATTCACTCTTTAAAAACAAATAGTCTCCTACCAAAATTTATTAAAGAAAAAGACATGAAATTTTTATTCAAAAATTTAAAATCAGAAAATAACTTTAATGGACAAAGAGACCTTCTTATAATTGAGTTATTATATGGAACCGGAATGCGTGTTTCTGAACTTATTAATCTTAAATTAAAAAACTTTGATCATGAAAAAGAAGAAATTAAAGTTCTAGGAAAAAGAGGAAAAGAAAGAATTATTCCACTTAACAATCAATCTATAAAACAAATAAAACATTATATTCAAACCAAAAAGAAAACTCATACAATAAAAAATGAATACCTTATAACTACTATAAAAGGCAAAAAAACATACCCAATGTTAATTTCTAGAATAGTCAAAAAACACATATCACAATTAATCGACAGTGAAAATTATAATCCACATTTACTAAGACATACCTTTGCAACTCACATTTTAAATAGAGGTGCAGATTTAAATTCTGTTAAAGATTTACTCGGACATTCTAGTCTAGCAGCAACTCAAATTTACACACATAATTCAATAGAAAAATTGAAGAAAACATTTGAAAAAGCACACCCAAAAGCAGAATAATTTATTTTAAAAAACTCATTACATTCAAATAAAACTTTTCAGGGTTATCAAAATGAACCCAATGACCAGAGTTATTAATAGTTGAAAGTTTAGCTTTAGGAAATAAACCTATAATATTATCCCAATCATTATCTAAAATATAATTTGATTTTTCACCTTTAATAAATAACACATTAGAGTATGATTTTGAGTCATTAGATATACCAGCATATAAATCTTTAATACTATCAGTTATTAATTTCATGTTTGATTTCCAAACAAAGCTTTTTAAAGAATTTCGCTTTAAATTTTTTAATAAAAAATTTCTTATATATCGTTCTGAAACATATTTAGACAATAAATAATCAGCCTCTTTTCTAGTAGAAATCCTATCAATATTCAAAGAATTTATGCCCTGAATTATATAATTAAAATTTAAATTATTTAAATATTTCTTCGGAGCTATATCAACAATTACAAGTTTATTAACGAGATCTTCATAATCTAACGCAAACTTCATTGCAACTTTTCCACCCATAGAATGACCAATAATATTTACTTCTGATAAATTTTTTGATTTAATAAAATTAAAAAGATCAATTGTTAAAGTTTTATAATTAATAGATTGAGAATGAGGAGAATTCCCATGATTCATTTGATCTATAATAAAAACATTGAATGTTTTTGCAAACAATTTACCATGCAAAAGCCAATTATCAGATGAACCCAAAAGGCCATGTAATATAATTAAAGGCTTTCCATTACCATATTCCCTGTAAAATAATTTTGACATTATTTTAGTTCATTTAAATACATCTTTATGGTTTTTTCTAAACCATAATATAATGCATCAGATATTAATGCGTGACCAATTGAAACTTCAAATAAATTAGAAAGTGAATTTTTTAAAAATTTTAAATTATTAAGATCTAAATCATGTCCTGCATTAACCTGAAGTCCATTTGAAATAGCATATTTTGATGCTTCAATATATTCAAATACAGAAGTTTCTTTATTATCAAGGTAATTTTTTGCATACTTCCCTGTATACAATTCAACACGATCAACACCACAGTCACGAGCACATTCTATCATTTTAAAATCTGGATCTATAAATAAAGAAACTTTAACGCCATACTTATGAATTATAGAAACAACATTCCTTAATAGAACATTATCATCAGATGATTTCCAGCCTCTATTAGAAGTAACAACCTCTGGGGCATCTGGAACTAGAGTAGCTTGCTCTGGCTTAATATCTCTAATAATTTTTAAAAATCTATTATCTGGATACCCCTCTATATTATAGTTGGTCCTTACAATTTTAGATATATCATATACATCATTTAATGTAATATGCCTTTCATCTGGTCTAGGATGTACAGTTATTCCTTCAGCTCCATAAGATTCACAATCCTTAACCACTTGAATTAGATTAGGATTATTCCCACCTCTAGCATTTCTCAAAGAAGCTACTTTATTTACATTTACACTTAATCTAGTCATCGTTATATTAGTATTTCATAAATTTGCTTAAAATAAAACAAAAAACCATGAGTCTGAAAAACATAATTGATAAAGACATCAAAGAATCTATGTTTCAAAAAAATAAAAATAGGTTAATTGCACTTAGAGCTATTAAAGCTGCTATTTTATTAGAAGAAAAAAGTAGCTCTTCAAACAATTTTAATGAAAATCAACTTTTAATGAAGTTGATTAAACAAAGAAAAGATTCTCTAACGTTTTATAAAGAGCAAAACAGATCTGATCTTGCTATAAAAGAAGAAGAAGAAATAAATATAATTAGTGAATTTTTACCTAAACAAATGAATGATTCAGAATTAATAGATCAAATATCAGAAATTATAACCTCCGTTAATGCAACGAGCATGAAAGACATGGGTAAAGTTATGGGAATAGCTACAAAAAAATTTAGTGGAAAAGCAGATAATGGAAAAATTGCTCAAATAATTAAAGAAAAATTAAATTGAATTTAATCGATTTCATCTTTGGAGTAATCTTATTATATTTTTCTTATAGAGGATATAAAAAGGGTTTTATGATAACTATATTTAGTTTTTGTTCAATATTTATAAGCATTTTAATAGCTCTAAAATATTCTCATTTTGCGTCATTTTTAATTCTTAAAGTTTTACCAGATTCTGAACAACTTATTGTTGGTTTTATTGCTGTAATCATAACTTTTATTTTATCCATTTTAGTTATTAATAAAATTTCTCAATTTTTCAAATATGTAATTGACTTTACGTTAATAGGAAGAGTCGATGATGTTGCTGGAATAATTTTCGGTTTCTTCACCTCAGCTCTTTTTATTAGCTTTTTTATAAACATCATACAATATTTTGACATTTCACTTTTTGAAATTCAAATTAAAGAATCTATAATAAGTGGTTACTTAATTAATTTTGCTCCTCAAGCATTATCATATGTTGTTGAATTTTTTCCTTCTTTAGAAATAATAATTAATAAAATGGAACATAAAGAATTAATTGTATAAAAATGATTAATCAAAAAAAATATATTCAAAAAGGTAAAGGAGATACAATCATACTTCTTCATGGATTATTTGGTGCTCTTAGCAATTGGCAGAGTGTCTTAACATTCTTATCTAAAAATTATAAAGTTATTATTCCATTAATACCAATCACAAAAATTAACGTAAAAAAAGCTAATATTCTAGGTCTTACTGAGTTTGTGTCTAATTTTATTAACAAATTAAAATTAAAAAAATTTTCAATAATTGGAAATTCTCTTGGAGGCCATATCGGTTTAATGTATACCCTATTGAACCCAAAAAAAGTACAAAAACTTATTCTTACTGGTAGTTCTGGTCTTTATGAAAATTCTTTTGGTAGTTCCTACCCAAAAAGAGGTGATTATAAATGGATTAACACACAAGTAAATCATACATTTTATAATTCAAAAGTTATTTCAAAAAAATATATTGATGAAGTGTATAAAACATTAAATGATAATGCGCAATGTCTAAATATTCTTAATGTAGCAAGATCAGCACAAAGAGAAAATTTATCAGATCGTTTACAAGAAATTAAATGTCCAACATTACTAATTTGGGGTCTAAATGATACAATAACCCCTCCTTATGTAGCACATCAATTCAATAATTTAATTAATAATTCTAAATTAGAATTTATTGATAAATGTTGTCATGCACCAATGATGGAACATCCAATAATTTTCAATAAAATATTAGCTCCATTTTTAAAAAAATAAGATGAAAATAGGAATTCACGGTATTAATTTAAATGATAAAAAGAAAAAGATCCTATCTAACTTAATTAAAGTAATAAACAAAAATAAAATTGACATATTATACTCAAAAAGACTATCAAAAAATTTAAGAAAAAAAAAGATTAAAACATATAATAAAACAAGTATTAAAGAATTAGATTTTATAATAAGTTTTGGTGGTGATGGTACTTTACTTGAAACAGTAACCCATATAGAAAATACAGGTAAACATATTCTTGGAATAAATATTGGAAAATTAGGATTTTTATCTACAGACGTATATAATAAATTCGAAATTTTATTACACGATATTATGCAAAAAAAATTTAGTACTGACAAAAGATCTCTTGTAAATTTAAGTACAACATCGAAAAAAATTAAAAAAAATTATGCTTTAAATGAAATTTCTATAATCAAAAAAGATTCTTCTTCAATGATTAAAATTCATTGTCAAATAAATGATCAATTTCTATGTACTTATTGGGCTGATGGTCTTATTATTGCAACACCTACTGGTTCAACTGGTTATTCATTATCTTGTGGAGGACCTATTTTAACACCAGATACAAATAATTTAATAATAACTCCTATAAGCCCTCATAATTTAGGATTAAGATCTTTAGTGGTATCAGATAAATCCATAATAAAACTTATAGTTGAAAGTCAAGGAATTGATTTTTTAGTTTCAATGGACTCCAGATCTTTCACTTTTAGAGATGAACAAGAATTAATTATAACAAAATCTAATTTTACAATTAATCTTATACAACCAAATAATTTTGATTTTTTTGATACACTCAGAAATAAACTCAACTGGGGTTACGATTTTAGAAATTAAAAATACAAATTTTTAAAATCAAACGTTAAAAAACCATGAATAAACATATTTCTTTATTTATTTTAATGTTATTATGCTCAATAACTTTAAAATGCCAATTTTTAGAGCCTGGAATTAGTATAGGATTAAATAGTTATTCTGGAGACTTAAAAAGAGGTTATTCTCCTTTTCCAGGTTCTGTAGGAATTGAAATCTTTAATAGATTTAATATGAGTTCTCATCAATCATTTAAAATTTCTTATAAAAGAGGAAAAATAAAAGGAAAAGATATTATAAATGATGCTTTATCAACAAATAGGAATATGTGGTTTGAATCAAAGTTTTCAGAAATAAGTGGAAAAGTTGAATATAATTTTTTAGATTATTTTGATGAAATTACTAAAGAAAATTTTACTCCATATCTTTTCTTTGGAATTGCAACAACTCTTTTAAGAAATACAAAAGAAAGAAATAATATACTAGGAGATAAAAATAAAATGTTAATATCAATTCCTTTTGGAGCAGGTTTTAAATATTTGATTAACAAACAATTTTCAATAGCATTAGAGTTTGAAATAAAAAAAACATTTTATGACAAAATAGATATAACCAGTGGACCTATCCCTTCTTCTACACAAGGAACCTTAAATAAAAATTACCAATATGGTAATTATAATGATAAAGACTTCTATTATTTCACAGGATTTAGTATAAGTTATATTTTTTATAAAATTCCATGCCCAAAAAATTCTGCACCAAAAAACAGTATATATTAACTTTATAAAATGAATAAACAAAAAAAATTACCTAACCATATTGCAATTATCATGGATGGTAATGGAAGGTGGGCAAAACAAAGAAATAAAAATAGAATCTATGGACATAACAAAGCAAAAAAAAGTGTAATAGAATGCGTGGAATATTGTGTAGAACATAAAATCAAATTTTTATCTCTTTTTACATTTTCTACAGAAAATTGGAATAGACCAAAATTAGAAGTTAAAGCATTAATGAAACTTTTAAATATTGTCATTAAAGAAGAGATTAATAATCTAATTAAACAAAATATTAAAATTAAAGTAATAGGAGATATAAGTAAAATTCCAGAAAAAACAGCAATGAATCTTAAAAAAGCCATAGATAAAACCAAAAATAATTCAGGACTTACATTAATCCTAGCAATCAATTATTCTGGAAAATGGGATATTTTAAATGCAACAAAAAAAATACTTTTAGATAAAAATCAAATAGATTTAAAGATTTTTAACGCTAATATTTTTGAAAATTATTTAACAACTGTTAACATTCCGGAACCAGAACTTATAATAAGAACCAGTGGAGAACATAGAATTAGTAATTTTTATTTATGGCAAGCGGCGTATTCTGAATTATTTTTTACTGATATTTTATGGCCAGATTTTAATAAAAAAGAATTAAATAATGCTATTTTCGAGTTTCAAAACAGAGAAAGAAGATTTGGAAGTTTATAAAAAATATATGAAAAACAAAATATTTATTTTTTTATCTTTTCTATTAATTGGATTATCATATCATTCACATAGTCAAATAAAATACAATTATAACACAAATCCCGAACAGCAAATAGTTATTAATTATTCAAATCCAAAGACTTACGAAATTGGTGATATAAAGATAATAGGAGCTAAATATTTAGATCCTATAGCTTTAAAATCACTATCAGGATTAAAAATTGGTGACCAAATATCAATTCCTGGAGAATCTATATCTGGAGCAATTAAAAAATTATGGAAACAAGGTATTATTGAAGATATAAAAATATTAATCAATAAAATTGAAGAAGGTAAAGTTTATTTATCAATTGTTTTAAAAGAGAGACCTAGGCTTAGCGCTTTTAAATTAAATGGTATAGGAAGAACTCACACGTCTGAATTAAACGAAAAAATTAATCTTATAAGAGGAAGAATAGTTACAGACGCAACAATTAAAAATACACAAAACACCATACTAAATTATTTTAAAGAAAAAGGTTATCTAAACACTAAGGTTAATATTCAAGAAAGTATAGATACCATTATGTCTAATAGTATTAGACTAAATATTGATATTGAAAAAAACAAAAAAGTAAAAATTAATAATATTTCTTTTTATGGAAATAGCATTTATTCAGAAGCTAAATTAAAAGGCAAACTCAAAAAGACAGGGGAAAGGTTTGCAATTACATTATTTAAAAAAATATTTCAAAAAAGCTTTTCTTTATTAAAACCAAAAAATCTTTTTGGTATTAAAAATGGTATTACAAAAAATGGAATAATAGATTTTGTTACTGAAAACTCTAATGTAAATTTTTTAAAATCAAGCAAATTTATTGATAAAGAATTTAGAAATGATAAGGATAATCTTATAAAATTTTATGAATCTAAAGGATATAGAGATATCAAAATCATAAAAGATTCTATTACGTATGAAGATGACTTTATAAATATAGATATTTATGTAAAACCAGGAAATAGATACTATTTTAGAAACATTAATTGGACTGGAAATTATATTTATGATAAAAATTTACTAAATGAAATTCTTTCAATCAAAAAAGGAGATATATATGATATTGAAACTCTCAATAAAAAGATTACTTATAATCCAAAAGGAACTGATGTTTCATCATTATATCAAGATAATGGCTATTTATTTTCAAATATTCAACCTATAGAAATCGGTGTGATTGGAGATTCCATAGACATTGAAATGAGAGTATATGAGGGAGCACAAGCAACCATAGACAAAGTTAATATCAGTGGAAATGATAGAACTAGCGATCATGTTATAATCAGAGAACTTAGAACAATACCAGGTCAAAAATATAATAGATCCGAACTAATAAGAACACAAAGAGAATTATCACAATTAGGATATTTTGATCCAGAAAGTATCAATCCAATACCAATGCCTAATCCTCAAAAAGAAACTGTGGACATCACCTGGGAACTAAAAGAAAAACCTAGTGATCAAGTAGAATTATCAGGTGGATGGGGTGGTTATTTTGGTTTTGTTGGAACCGTAGGATTAACCTTTAATAATTTTTCTATAAAAAACATTAGTGATTTTAGTAAATGGAGACCACTTCCTGTGGGTGATGGACAAAAATTATCTCTTAGAGTTCAAGCTAACGGAAGACAGTTTCAGACATATTCATTTAGTTTTGCTGAACCTTGGTTAGGAGGAAGAAAACCAAATAATTTTAGTATCAATTATAGTTATTCCATAAATCGTCAACTAGATTTTTATGGTACAGGAGCTTATAATCCATATGGTGGTGGTTATAATCCATACGGTGGTGGTTATGGTGGATACGGTGGTTATGGTGGTTATGGTGGATACGGTGGTTATGGTGGATACGGTGGATACGGTGGATACGGTGGATACGGTGGTAGTGGATATGGATCTTCGAAAGACAGCAAAATAATTGGTTCAATGAAAATACACGCAATTACATTAAGTCTTGGACGTAGAGTTACATGGCCAGATGACTATTTTACTATATCTAATTCTCTATCATATTATAATTATGACCTATTCAATTTTGGTCAATCTCTAGGATTTAATACTGGAGTTACAAATACCATAGCTTTTAAAACAAACATTTCAAGAAATAGTATTGACAGTCCTACATTTCCAAGAAGAGGATCTTCATTCTCTCTAGATATTTCAATAACACCTCCATACTCAAAATGGAATGGAATAAATTATGAAACTGCTGAACCGCAAGAAAAATATAAATGGGCTGAATATCACAAATGGATGTTTGATGCTAAATTTTATACACTAATAATTGGGGATTTAGTATTAGAGTCAAGAGCACATTTTGGTTTTATTGGAGGCTATGGAGATGAAAATAAAATTGGACCCTTTGAAAGATTTTATTTAGGTGGAGATGGCCTTTCAGGTTCTTACAGTAATTTTCTACTAGGAACTGAAAGAATCGGATTAAGAGGATATGAAAACAATTCTTTAATTCCTATTGATGAAGAAAAAAACATTCAAGGTGGAACAATATATAATAAATATGTCTTTGAATTAAGATATCCAATATCATTAAATCCTTCTGCAACAATATTTGGAACAATGTTTGCTGAAGCTGGCAATAACTGGAATTCACAAAAAGACTTTAATCCTTTTAAATTGAATAGAGCAGCAGGAGTCGGAGTAAGAATATTTATGCCAGCATTCGGGTTATTGGGAATTGACTGGGCATACGGATTTGATACAGTTCCAGGCCAATTAGAAAAATCTGGCCCTCAATTTCATTTCTCCATAGGTCAACAACTACGATAATATTATGATGAAAATTATCAAACTCCTACTTATATTATTATTCATCCCTATGCTTTCTGAAGGACAAAAATTTGGTTATGTAAATTCTGAATTTATCTTAAAAAACATGAAAGAATATAGTGAAGCTATGAATGATATTGATCTTTTATCCAAAGCTTGGGAAAAAGAAATTAGTGATATGTATATAGAAATAGAAAAAAAAGAAATTAGTCTAAAAAATGAAGAAATTTTACTAACAAAAGATATGTATAATGAAAGAAGAGGACTTTTAGATAAAGAATGGGTGTCAATAAGAGAATATCAACAAAAAGTTTTTGGCTTTGAAGGATTATATTTTCTAAAGAAAAAAGAGTTGATTGAACCAATTCAAGATATAATTTTTGAGTCCATTGAAAAAATAGCTAAAAAAAATAGACTTCAAATTGTTTTTGATAAATCTTCCGAACCCATACTTTTATACACAAACCCAATTCATGACTATACTGATTATGTTCTAGAAGATTTGGGACTAAATAAAAAAAATAACTAGTTTTGCTCAAATAATTTAAATGATATGAAAAAATTACTAATAAGTATTACTTTAATGTTCTTCACAAACTATTCTTTTTCTCAAGAATTAAAGATTGGATATACCAACGTAGAATATATACTTAGTTTTCTTCCAGAAACAAAACAAGTTCAAGCAGAAGTTCAGGCTTATGGAACACAACTTCAAAATCAGCTACAATCAAAAATTACAGATTTTCAAAGCAAAGCAGATGCTTTCCAAAAAAGTGCTGCAACAATGACAGATATTGTTAGAGCAGATAAACAAGAAGAACTTCAAAATCAGCAAGCTTCAATTCAAAAATTTCAAACAGATGCCCAAACAGCTATTCAAAAAAAAGAACAAGATTTATTTAAACCATTATTTGAAAAAATAAGTAACGCAATAAATACTGTTTCTGAAAAAAACAACTACTCTCATGTTTTTAGTGCTGGAGTTCCTGGTGTTGATGTTCTTTTATATGCTAGACCATCTGATGATATATCACTATTAATATTCGAAGAGTTAGGAATAGATCCTCCCCCAACTCAAGAATAATTATTTTTTTAAACCAATATCTTTAAGTCTTTCTTCCAAAAATTGGCCAGCCGAAATATCATCAAATGATTTAGGGTTGTTATCATCAATACAATTTTTTAAACAACTTAAATCCATTTCAGCCTTAGGATGTAAAAAAAATGGTATGGAATATCTAGAAGTATTTAAAAGCTCTCTAGAAGGATTTACAACTCTATGTACAGTTGACATCAATTTATTATTTGTTAATCTTTCTAACATATCACCTACATTTATAACTAATTGATCTGGTTTAGACTTAATAGGTTTCCACCTATTATCTCTAGTTAAGATTTCAAGACCATCTGCACTAGCACCCATTAAAAGAGTAATAAAATTTATATCTCCATGAGCTGCTGCTCTTACTGCACCATCTGATACATCATCAGGATTAATAGGATAATAATGAATGGCTCTCATAATACTTTGACCTCCTTTCACCTTATCAAGAAAATAATTTTTTTCTAAATCAAGATAAAGCGCAATAGATTCTAAAACTTGTAATCCAATTTCTTCTAATAGTAAAAAAGCTTTACTAGTAATTTTTTGAAATTCATTTATTTCAATAGGCCAAATGTTTTTTGGAGAAGCATTGGATGTAGGATCTCCAATATGATAAAATTCTTTTAAATCTCCTTTTTTACTCCCCTTTGCATGTTCCTGACCTTTTATAACATATCCCCTTTGTCCATATAATTCAGGAAAATAATATTTTATTTTTTTTTCATCTTCTAAGTCAAAAAAATCTTTTATTGTTTTATATAATTCTTTTGATAATTCGTTTTCAAAACCAGTATTTTTAATAATTGCAAAACCAGTTTGATTAAATGATGTTCCAAGATTATTAGAAAATTCAATCCTATCATTTTTATCACCATTAATAAACTTAGATAAATCTAAAGTAGCAACCTCATTCAAAATATTACTCATAATTATTCAACTTTAATTTTTATTGAAGATGACATGTTTTCTCCATATGAAGCATGAACTCCATCAGCAAACTGTAAGGATATAATATAATTTCCAGGATCTAATTCAAGAGAAGTATCTGTTTGACCCAACCCAAAATGAAGTGTAGAATCACTCATTGGGATTACACTTCCTAGCGGCCAACTTGTCTGATTAATAAGAATATGATGATGACCAAATCCTTTATTAACTTTCCCAGCAGGTTCAATTAACATCCCATTTAATCCCATATCAACAAAAACAGGACTTGCAACAGTAGAACCGTCTTTTGGCCATTTAAAAAAAACATTTTGAATTTTAGATTCTTCTACTTTATCCTCAACTAATTCTGTTTTTTTATTTTCTTTTACAGAACATGAAACCAAAAACAACACATTAAACAATAGTATAATATACTTATTCATTAAGCTGGTGTAAAAACTTCTTTTAAGACTTGTAAAGATTTTAATTTAATGTTAATTCCTAAACTTTGACTAAAATATAGAATTAATGAATTTAAAACATCATTTCTTTCAGAATAATTAGAATGAATTTTACTGTTATAATCCATAGAAATGCAATCCATCACAAAATTATTTAGTTCTTTTTTATTTAAATATGGTTTTGTGATCTGGGATGAATCTGAAATTTCAAAACCAAAAAACTTTGTAAGTTTTAATAAAAATTGTAAGTGAAAATTTTTGATATTTTTCTCTAAACTATCGTAGATTAAAAATGAATTATATAAAAAATTAAATTTTTCATTTTGATTAGGTTCATTTGATAAAATTTTACCTAATAATTCAGATAAAAAAATACAAACAGAAATTTTTTTAATATCTGTATGATTTGTCATATAAATAACATCTATTTTCATTTCTTTTAATCTTTGAAGATTTGCAGATCTTTTATTATAAACTATCAAGTCAAGAATAGTTAAAGGTTGAAATAAGCTCATATTCTTATTTTTATTAGAACTTCGAACTCCATTTATTATATAAGATTGTAAACCAAAAGATTCTGTAAAAATTTTACAAATAATTGATGACTCTTTAAACTTTATAAAGTTTAGCACAATCCCTTTTGTTTTATATATCATCTAATTAAAATTTTGCTTATTAATTTTTCGGACTCATCATCTGAAATAATAAAAATTAAATATATACCTTCATTAACTTTCAATCCTGCATGGTCATATAAATTCCATGATGTTCCTCCGCCTGTTGAAGACAAAGAAATAACTTCTTCTCCTGATAAAGTAGTGATCTTAATTATATTATTTTCCATAAGTCCTGAAAAAGTAACTAAATGATGCTCATTAAGATTAATTGGATTAGGAAAAGCTTTAAATAAATTATAATTATCTCTTGTTGGACTATTATCAGATTTATATGATATAAGACCATCATAAGTTAAAAAAAATATTTCACCATTATCAAGCATTAAAATATCAATAACATTATTAGAAATCAATGGAGAATTATCTTTAGTAAATTCTTTTTCTATTTTATTCCCTAAAGAATTTAAAATTATTACACCTTGATTTGTCCCAATCCATTTATTATTAGATTCATCAACCAATAATGTATTTATTTTTAAATTTTGTAATATTCTTCCATTTTCATTATTTGGTATTTGATATGTTGACATATTATCAAATGATTCAATATTAGATGAAGGAAAATAAATTAATCCATCATCTGTGCCAACCCATACAATATCATTTTTATCAATAGCTACTTTATTTATTGAATTAGTTGGAAGAAAATTTGATGCTGAAGTTAATTTTATAAAAGAGTTATAATATGGATTAAATAAAATTATCCCTCCTCCAAATTCATTGTCAAGAGTTATCCAAAAAGTTTCAGAATTATTAAAAATAATATCTCTAGGGTATTGATAACTTCCAATACCAAAATCATAAGTAAACCAACCATCTGTTACATTATATGAAATAAGAGGAGTTTTTGTTCCATAATTTAATATCCACATTTTATCTAATACACTCAGTAATGCTTTCACATCAACATCATTACTATTAATTTTCTTTTGTAATAATGAGCTCTCTGTTACATCATTAATTATAATATTATTTTCTTCATCAAAAATTCCCATTGTTTCTGAACCATAAAACAACCCTTTATCAAACTCTGTAACAGAAGTTAAATTTTTAAAATTTTCAAAATTTTTATTTTCCCAAAGACCATCTGAAAAAACAGAATAATGATTATCATTTTCAGTAAAACCATATACAGTATTTGCATATTTAGTTATTTTAGAAAAAATGATATCTGGTGAATTAAAAACTTTAAAAAAGTAGTTTAAATCCATCGAATATAACCCTTGATTTTTTAATCCAATCCAATAATTATTCTTTGCATAAATAAAATCATTAATATTAATTTTATTGGAATCGTAAATTTCAAATAAAGAATTATCATTATCTAGGCCATATAATCTTTTTCCATTTGTTAATACCAAATTCCCATTAACAATTTTTATTTTTTTAATTGCATCATTCAATTCGAGATTGATACTATCCCCCATCAGATTATACATTAAAAAAGAAGAATATACGTGTATTTTATTTTTATAAATAAAAGAACCTATTAAAGCATTCTGTGTTATATTCAACAAATTCCAACTATTAAAATCCAAAAGATTAGTTCCATATAAAGGTGCAGAATGCATTGATTCTTCTGTTAAAACATAAATAGAATCATTTAATATTTGTGTAGAGATGACATCCAAAACAGAAATTTCATTATCAATGTTTGAATAATGTTCTAAAACTTGTTTAGTATGAATATCAACTAAAAAAAGACCATCTGAAGAAGAAACATAAAGGATGTTTTCATAAATATTAAATGAATTAATTTTAACACTAAAATTTTCAACACTTAAGTTAATATGCATTATATCAAATTCTGAAAGAAAATCAATTTGACCAGAAGTATATCCAACAATTAACGATTCAATCAGAGTATTTTATCATGCGGATAGA
>ENA-UPTF01000051-UPTF01000051.1-marine-metagenome-genome-assembly--contig:-NODE-51-length-73787-cov-4.542138_pt1 | contig 73787 bp, 62 predicted proteins | sample MGYA00238166_ERZ767019 | MGnify/ENA primary metagenome ERZ767019 (study PRJEB28930, sample SAMN06266391) | marine metagenome | isolation source: Sea water from 250 m depth | place: Atlantic Ocean | study... | reverse complement strand
TTGGTTGGCTACCGCTAAGCTCGGGATGATCTTCATAGTTGGCATGCTTGGTGGGCTGGTCGTACTGAACGACCTCGATCCGGCGATTAGAACTGCTCATCTGTTGCTCGCTGAAATCGTCGCCTTACTGGCGATTCTTACGCTCGTTGCCGCGTCGTATACGAGGACTAATTCGACCGGCAGCAGCGCACCGTGGATATGGGGCAGGGTCAGTGACGAGCATCGTGGAGCCCTCAATTTGGCGGCTGTTGCGGGCGTAATGGTGCTTTTAGCGCTTCTTTCAGGGTCGTATGCAGTCTGGAAAGAAGCCGGAAATGTATGTGGATCGTGGCCGTTCTGTGGTGAAGATTTCATTCCACAATCTAGTTTTGAATGGATCCACATGGCACACCGTATACTGTCGTTTGCATCTATCGTAATTGTTCTGCTGGCGGGGCATAGAGTCTGGCGCCTATCGAATGTTTCAGGGGCACTTCGCGCGGTCGCTTTGGGATCGGCAATTCTGATTTTTGCCCAAATGATGATGGGAGCAGCTAACCCTTGGACCGCATTTTCTGTTTGGGCTCGCGCAGGGCACCTCAGCCTAGCTACCGTAGTGTGGATCGACATGGTTCTACTTGTAGCATTAATATTGCGTCCAGTTTCTAGACACGATCAACATATGATGCAAACAGACTCTGCCCAATACAGAACGACCGGTTAAGATTCAAAAATGGCAACTAACGAAACAGCCAATCGTAGAAACTTACTCCCATTACTAGGGGATTTTTTAGCCCTGACAAAACCCCGAGTCATGTCACTACTTCTCGTTTCAGCGGTGGCAGGAGCATTTCTCGGTGCTCAATCAACGCCCAGCTTGAAAATAATAATAGCGGTCATAATTGGTGGGGCACTAGCATCTGGTGGAGCGGCTTCTTTGAATATGGCTTACGAAAGCGAGCTTGATAAAAAAATGGGACGGACAAAAAACCGTCCTGTCGCTGAAGGCAGAATAGCGTTTAATACAGCGATACTTTTCGGAATCGCACTCAATGTAGGATCATTCGTGATACTCACACTGATGACCAACATCTTGGCAGCTTGCTTAGCAATCGTTGGAACACTACTCTACTTCGGTTTGTATACCGTCATACTCAAACGCACGACAACCCAAAACATCGTAATCGGAGGAGCAGCTGGAGCAGTTCCTCCGCTTGTGGGTTACGCTGCATCAGCAGGCACAGTTGATCTTGCAGCCTGGTATCTGTTTGTAATCATATTTTTCTGGACTCCTCCGCATTTCTGGGCACTGGCCATCATGATCAAAGATGACTACGCTCGAGCGAATATCCCAATGCTACCTGTGGTTATGGGTGTCAAACACACGACTAATCAGATACTTCTATATACGGCTGTACTTTCTGTGTTAACCATTCTGTTCGGATTTGTTTCACAAGCTTTAGGATGGATCTACACAATTGGATCAGCATCATTGAATTTAACTCTGTTTTGGTACGCATACCGATTATTCAAAGACCCAGATCGCCCAACAGCTATCAAACTCTACAAATACTCATTGTTATATTTAGCATTGTTTTTCTTATTGGTGATGATCGATTCCGTGTTGGAATAAGATTGTTCACCAATCTGGTGCTTCCAAGCTAGAATCTAAACATGGGACTGCTGAAAACAACTTTCACTCTTCTCGCAGTAATTGCCGGCAGCTATGTCGGCGTCTCTTCCGCAATGGCATCTGGGCTGACTCGCAGCCCTCGGCTTAGACCAGAGAACACCCCGGATTCAGTGGGTCTTTTCTATCAAGATGTAACGTTCAACAGTCGTGGCAGTGAATCGAAACTTTCGGGCTGGATTATCCCGCCGCACCGTGATTCAAATCCTCAACACACACAAATAAAAAACCACCCTTGGATCGTGATGGTGCAAGGAAACAATGCGAGTCGGAGTGATCAAAAAATCGGCATGCTTGATATCGCTCGTATTTTGGCAAAACACAAATTCGGGGTGTTAATGTTCGACATGCGCGCCAGAGGAGATTCTCCATCTTCTAAAGCGTCTGCGGGGTACTATGAAAGGTTAGATCTTCAAGGGGCATCCGATTATCTTGTGAGTCAAGGATCGGATCGAAACCGAATCGGGGTTTTGGGATTTTCATTGGGTGGGGCCGTAGCTTTGATGGCGGGTTCAAATCCAAATAATTTTGGGGCTGTGGTATCCGACAGCGCTTTCGCTGATTATTCATTAATGCTCAAAAGCTCAATGAAAGGGCTTAAACGCCCTCTTAACTTATGTTTTCCAGGAATGAAATTCATGGCAAAAACCATGTACGGAATCGATATCTCGGATATCTCTCCCGCACGATCTATAGCACAATCTGACACGCCTGTTCTGATCATTCATGGGGAGGATGACGTTTTAATTTCTCCGGACCACGCCCGACGACTTGGAAGAGCAGTCGGAGCCAGCTTCGATGAGATTGACAACGGCAAAGAAACAGTCTGGATTGTCCCAGGAGCAGGACATATGGAAGCGTTCAGAACCCAGCCTGAAACATACGTTCGAAACGTGATAAATTTCTTCACTAACCATTTGTACCCGCAGGCACCTAAGTAATTGATGCTGCATAAATTCAGCAACGTGTACATCAGATTACCTTGGGTATAGAAAATAGCAGCGAGAAGTTAATCTACAGGGCAGATTGCGCGGCCTTAACGATCTCCGTAAATCCTTCAGGCTCTCGAATTGCCAATTCAGCAAGCGACTTACGGTCTAACTCGATTCCCGCAAGTGCCATCCCATGAATCAAGCTCGCATAGTTGATTCCATTCGCTCGCGCTGCAGCATTAATTCTGATTATCTGCAGTGAACGGTTGGTACGTTTTTTCAGTCGACGATGCGCAGTTGAATATGCTTGTGCATGCGTTAAAGATTCACGAGCAACACGATATCTTCGACTCCGTGAAGCTCTATGACCTCGAGTGGCCTTTAATACAGCTTTATGCCGCCTTCGTGTAGTAGTTCCACCCTTTACCCTAGCCAAGTTACCTATCCTCCGAGAAACGAACTAAAAACCGTGAATCAAGTTCGTAATCAATATAAATATCTGAATAATTACTATTAATGAAGTGCCCTGATAGCCTGCTTGATAGTCTTAGAAAACGTCTTTGAATCAAGAGCTACCTTCCCACCGAAAAGGCGTTTGACTCTCGCAGCCTTACGGCGGCGAAAGTGGCTCTTAGGACCCTTTGTTCGTAAAACCCTGCCAGTCCCACTGATGTGGAACCTTTTCTTAGCACCTTTATGGGTTTTCATCTTCGGCATTGTAAGGTAATTCCCGTTCTAAACTTTGAGCCTACGAATTACTAATTTCTTCGTAGGGTTATTCTGCTTTCATTGTGCCCTGATCATCACTGGCACTGCTTACCGTAGTCGAAACCAACTCTGCGCTTTCCTGTCGCTTTCGGTCTCTTTGCTGGTTTTGCTGAGATGATGGAGCGAGCAATATGCTGAGAACTCGACCTTCCATCCCTGGTGGTTTCTCAAGTTTTGCAACCGTAGCGACCCCTTCGGCAACTTTCCTTAAGACCTTCATAGCTATTTCGGGATGCGCACGCTGCCTCCCTCTAAATCGAACGAAAACCCTGACTTTTGCGCCTTCAGAAAGAAGATTCTTTGTCATTCTAATTTTCGTTTCGATGTCGTTATCCGACATGACAGGACTGAGTCGAACTTCCTTTTGCTTACTGGCACTGCGAGAAACTTTGCGAGCCTCTCGTTGTTTCTTACCTTGTATATATTTGAAACGGCCATAATCGAGAATACGACAAACCGGCGGGCTTTGATTAGGCCCGACCTCTACAAGATCTAAACCTTCTCCCTCTGCCATATCAATAGCATCGCGTATTGACATCACAACTGACTCAGTCGAATCCTCGCCACGAATAACACGAACTTCATCAGCCCGAATTCGGCGATTTACCCTAAATTCTTTTGCTATGTTCACTCTCCGTAAGACACGCGGAGTGGTTATTCCACCGAACCATACTCTGAAGATTCGAGTGCAGTTAGTACCTGTGTCGCACTGGTAAGTCATCCAATATATCAATCAAGCCAAAGATACTCAATTAGAAGCTAATACGATTCTCTACACGATATCGCCTGATTCTACTTGCTAGATCAGTACTTTAAAAACCGAGTTTTATGTTAGAATCAATAGACCTTACCAAGGTGATTTGACTTGGCATTTTCTCACTTTGACAAGCCATATAAAACGAACAAAGTGAAATGCAGCAAACCTATTTTATTTAGTAGTAATTGGATAGATAAGGTAAATGAACAACCGCTGGGTGCGAAACAGCTTATTGTATTTGGTGATCATCGTTGCTGCGATCACCATTTTCTTCATGTTCTCCAACCAACTAGATGACTCTCAAGAAATCGGTATTAACGAAGTCGTCGAATTAGCAAAAAACAAAAGCGGTTCCTCCAAACTGGAAATTGAAGTTCAAGGAGATACACTCACCATCACTGATGGCGTTAGTGTATTCACGTCACGCAAGGAAGAAGGCTCAAGTGTTGCTGATCTCCTTAGTAGCGCAGGTGTGGACAACTCAAAATATTCAGTCAGAGTAAAAGGTTCTAGCGGTTTTTCCAACCTGTTCGGTATATTGATAGGATTCCTACCATTAATACTGTTCGGCGGGATCCTATTATTCATGATGCGGCAAGCTCAGGGTAATAGTAACCAGCAGATGGGTTTCGGTCGTAGCAAGGCTCGTATGTTTGTAGGTACGAAAGCAACGGTAACGTTTTTTGACGTGGCAGGAGTACCCGAAGCTAAAGAAGAACTAGAAGAAGTTGTTGAATTTCTGAAATATCCTGAACGTTTTCAGGCATTGGGTGCAAAAATCCCATCAGGCGTTTTGTTAGTAGGGCCTCCTGGTACTGGTAAAACATTACTGGCTCGAGCCGTTGCAGGTGAAGCGGGCGTTCCATTCTTCTCTATTTCAGGTTCTGAATTTGTTGAAATGTTCGTGGGCGTGGGCGCCTCGAGAGTACGCGATCTCTTTGAACAAGCGAAACGCCACGCTCCATGCATAATCTTCGTTGATGAGATAGATGCCGTCGGAAGGCATCGTGGTGCAGGTCTTGGCGGGGGCCACGATGAACGCGAACAGACTCTAAACCAAATTCTCGTTGAGATGGACGGTTTTGATTCTGCAACAAATGTAATTGTCATTGCAGCAACTAACCGTCCCGACATACTTGATCCTGCCCTACTCCGGCCAGGTCGATTCGATCGACGCGTAATTCTAGATAGTCCGGACATCCGCGGGCGTACTGCCATTTTAGATGTGCACGCCAAGGGCAAGCCAATCGAAAAAAACATCGATCTCGCTGACATTGCCAAGCAGACTCCCGGTTTCTCAGGTGCCGATCTCGCAAACCTAATTAATGAAGCTGCACTAATGGCCGCAAGAAATAATCAAGATTCGATCAAATATGAAAATCTCACCGAATCAATTGATCGCGTATCCATGGGTCCCGCACGTAAAAGTAAGGTCATTAGTGAGAAAGATCGAAAGACAACCGCATACCACGAATCTGGACACGCTCTTGTAGCCCACCTAATGCCGGGCGGATCACCTATCGGGAAAATATCCATAATCGCGAGAGGCCAGGCTGGTGGTTTTACCAGATGGCAGCAGGAAGATAAGTCTTACGCATCTCAAGAGCAACTTGAAGCTCAAATCGCGGCTGCCATGGGAGGAAGAGCTGCCGAGGTAATGAAAATTGGAGACGTGACAACTGGTGCTTCGAATGACTTTGAGCAAGCTACTGGCATTGCACGAGAAATGGTAATGCGCCTAGGGATGAGCGAAAAGCTGTCTAATCGTTCTTTCGGTAAGCGACATGGAGGAGCAGTGTTCCTTGGACGGGAGATGTCAGAGGAACGAGACTATTCTCTGAAAACTGAAAGCATCATCGACGATGAAATCAATCGCTTATTATTGCAGGGTGAAGAAATGGCAAACAAACTGCTAAAGGATCACGATAAAGAACTTGAAGCAATTGCCGGTTTCTTACTGGAGCACGAAACAATAGATTTTGATCAGTTCGTAGCAATTATTGATGGTAAAGACCCCTTGCTGGCGAGCCCAATGGCCACCGAAACACCAAATTCTTCTGACGACCCTCCAATGCCCACAAATGAAACAGAGAACGAAGTACCAGATAGCGCAGATCCGGAGCCTCAAGTCACTTAAGAGCTGATGAGAATTAAGAGTATTTAAGAAGAAACGGCGCTTAGTGCGCCGTTTCTTCTTAAATACTCAACCTAAATTTGAATTCCATCAAAGAAAATAATGAACACAATATTCAGAGGTAAACATTGGTCAATTCAGAGATTCATCTCTGGATTCGCAAACAATGCCTTCTTGATCACATGTAAACAAACTAATAAATCTGTGATCATCGATGCGCCAGCAGAACCAACATCTCTGATAAGTGCAGCGAAAAATACCGAAGTGACCGCGATATTGATAACCCATGGTCATCGCGATCATGTTGATGGGCTTATGGACGTCACTGCACATTTTGAAGTACCAATAGGTATAGGAATTGCAGATAGGGAATCATTACCAGAATCAGCCCAAACATCGATCAATTTCGCCACAGACCATGACCTAGAGATTGGAAATATTGTTATTAAGGCTGTCGCTACACCTGGACACACTCAAGGGTCGACTTGCTTTATCGTCCAGCCAATTAACAACGATAATGAACATGCCCATATTTTCAGTGGCGACACTTTATTTCCTGGTGGCCCAGGAAAATCGACGTCGCATACACGATTAATACAAATGATCGATTCGATTAAAACGCATATATTCACCCTCGAAGAATCAACCATGGTATTGCCAGGGCATGGAGAATTCATCACTGTTGGTAACTCGAAGAAAGAATATGAACAATTTTCATCAAGACCCCTAGACCCAACAGTTTACGGAAACGTCACGTGGCTGCAGTGAGCATCTAAATCAAGAAATGCGTTCCAACCATTGACGTTATCAGATAAGCCACGAGATGATTTTTTTGTTCCAGAAGTAAAATGGGGACCGTTAAATGTGGTTGTTGCATCAACAATCACCTTGCTGGTCTCAATTGCGATCCTCAGCTTAGGTGGTGTTTTAGGTACAGATACCGGGTTTGAGACATCGATAACTTCTCCAACTGGATATTTCATAGGCTTTTTATCAGGTGCTGGGGCGGTGATTCTCCTACTACTCACGCGATCCCCTTTATGGCCAGTAACTTCGGCACTTCTATTTGGGGTAGCGATCATATGGATTAGCTATTTACTAGCCTTAGATGTAGGTAATGGAGTGGCTGAAGTCATGGGTGTACCTTTGGCAATAATTACAGCTACCGTCATGTCAGGAACTTTCGCGATTACCGCACTGAGTTTCTCAATTGTTCTATACCGCCAACGACTCAACAGTCTTGGCTTCGTAAAAATCTACGGCCTCAAACCATATTTTTTTGCGATTGGCATGTGGCTCATAGCTCTGACTATCTTAATGGTTTGGATAGCGGCGTTAAGTTGGCTCAAACTCGACTTCCTTTTACCACCAGACACCGCACAACAAGTGATAGATACGGCAGGCGGCAACCTCATTACAACCCTGATATTAGTAGGATTTTTGGGTCCAATTGCCGAAGAGATATTTTTTCGTGGCTTTGTTCTTCCAGGACTGATAAAACGATTTGGTGTAATACGATCCCTTTTACTCTCATCCTTGTTGTTTGGGATTTTCCACTTTGACCCAGGTGCAATTGTCCCTACGTTCATATTAGGACTAGCGCTCGGATGGGTGTACCTTAAGACTGGCGCATTATGGCCTGCGATTTTTGCCCATGGCTTGCACAATTCGCTAGCGATTATGCTGGCAAAATATGCAACTTAAATTTGATTGCTGAATAAAGGAACCAACAAATATGACGACAGACAGAATCCGTCAAGCAATCGATAAAGCTAAGAACGAAGGTCGTATTGCATTGGTGCCGTACGTAACAATTGATTTTCCTGTACCAGGAATAACAAAAAATATTGTCAAATCTATTGTGGAAGCGGGAGCTGACGTCATTGAGCTGGGTATGCCGTTCAGTGATCCATTGGGAGACGGACCCACTATCCAAGCGTCCGGTCATCAGGCCCTTGAAAATGGTGTCACACCAAAAACATGTATGGATACAGTAAAAGAAATTCGAAACGCTGGGATTGATATCCCCATTGTGATCATGGGCTATTACAACAATATTTTATCTATGGGTCTTGATGAATTTTGTTCAAATGCACATGATGCGGGTGTCGATGGACTTATTGCTGCGGATCTCCCTGCAGCAGAAGCAGATCCACTGCAAGATGCAGTAGATCGGGCAGGGTTAGTACTTATTCCTTTGCTAGCACTAACATCTACCGAGCGCGCTATTGAACATGCTTGTAAAAGAGCAGGCGGTTTCATCTACTGCATATCAGTTCTAGGGGTCACCGGGGCAAGAGCATCTACGTCAAAACGCGTAAAGATACTCGCAGATAAAGTACGCCGTTTCACAGACTTGCCAATCGGTATCGGATTCGGCATCTCAACTGCAGATCACGTGACCAATGTAGCTGAATATGCTGACGGCGCTGTGGTGGGAAGTGAACTAATTAATAGAATCGCTTGCGGAGATGTAGCTGATGCACCCAAACGTGCTGAAACATTTATACGATCACTAATTCCCGGCACGATAAGAAAAGTCGTGGCAAACTAAGGTATCTCTACTGGTAGCCTGCCGAGGCAGTTACCAACAAGTCATGCGAATACGTTTTGAGGAAAATATTGGCAACAAAGGTTCGAGGTGTAAAAGGCGCGACGACGACCAAAGGGACATCAGCAAGAGACGTGCTGGATGCGACCGAAGAGTTATTACTGAAGCTCATCCAAGTTAACAGCATCGAGCAAGATGATGTCGCATCTGTGCAATTTAGTACGAGCCCTGATTTAATCGCCGAATTCCCAGCAGTTGCAGCTCGCGAACGCTTAGGCTGGAACGATGTGCCACTGATGTGTAATCATGAAATGGCACGTCCCGGAGCGTTGACGCGTTGCATACGTATACTTATTCTGTGGAACACTAATAAAGTACAGAATGAGATAATGCATCTGTACCTTCACGATGCTGCTAAACTCCGTCCCGATCTTTCAAATTCAAACACTTAAGTTGTGAGAAAACATAGCTTGCACGTAATTTACTTACATAACTCCCGCCAGACACCCGTATCAACCCTAACCCAACTGGGTTCACGTTGCTTTGCAAATTCCTATTTTGGTTATACAAACGGGCTGTTTACATGTGGACATCCATACCTTAGCTAGGTGATTTCACAGTATTTCTACCCGATCTCAGTTTGGAAAACGATTAGATCAATACTCTGAAATTGCGATTTTTAGCCCAAGCCAAACAGCCCACCAATCTTCGACACATCTAATATTTATACAGAAACCAACCTAAATTATGACCACATCAGACATACGAATCACGGATCTCAAACGGCTCGGACCTCCACGCTCATTTCTAGAGTCACAGCCAATTACTCCTGAAATTGCAAAGGTCGTTACCGAAACGCGTACCGCTATAGAAAACATCGAAAACGGAACTGACCGCCGTATGATGATGCTCGTTGGACCTTGTTCTATACATGACGAAAAAGCAGGACTTGAATACGCTAAGAAACTTTACCCGATCGCCCAAGAAGTCAAAGACACCATCCTGGTTGTGATGCGAGTCTACTTTGAAAAGCCACGCACGACAGTAGGTTGGAAAGGACTTATAAACGACCCCAATCTGGATGGGACATTCGATATACAAAACGGTCTCAAACGCGCTAGGGATTTTTTGTTACAAGTCGGCGCGATAGGTCTTCCGTCGGGAACTGAATTTTTAGATCCCTTCACGCCCCAATACATGGCAGATCTGATCTCATGGGGAGCAATCGGAGCGCGAACAACCGAAAGTCAAACTCATAGGCAAATGGCAAGTGGATTATCAATGCCGATCGGATTTAAGAACGGTACTGGAGGCAGTTGCCAAATCGCAGTGGATGCTATGGTAGCGGCACGTTCACCGCACGCGTTTCTCGGAATCGACCTCGATGGTCGAGCTTCAGTTGTAAACACAACAGGTAACAAAGCCCAGCAACTAATTCTACGAGGAGGGTCAGCAGGACCAAATTACGATGAGGCATCGGTTAATTCAGCAACATCCCTACTTGAAGCCGCAAATCTACGGCGCAACGTCGTAATTGACTGCTCACACGCAAATAGTAATAAAGATCATAACCGTCAGCCAATCGTATTCAGAGAAGTGATTCGGCAACGTACCGCCGGTAACAAAGGGGTTATTGGTCTAATGCTTGAAAGTCACCTAAATGAGGGCAATCAATCCTTAGGCGATCCTGCGGACTTAAAGTACGGTGTATCAATAACTGATGCATGCATTAATTGGGAAACGACCAAAACGCTGCTACGTGAAGCGCACGCGATTCTTAGCTAACAAAACGAATCTCAGTGACTAGGCTAATCTACCGTCGATTATGTCGATTTCAAAACTGTTCGCATCAATAGAAATCCACAAAGGCCCGACTGTGGCTACCGTAGGCACGTTTGATGGGGTTCATTTAGGGCATCGAGCGTTGCTCGAACAATTGCAGCATGAAGCAAAGGCACGTGGGGCAATATCAGTAGCCCTCGTATTCAAAGAACAGCCTAGGGCTTTCATAAAACCTGATTTTAATGTTTCGTATATAAGTAGTTTAAAAACTCGAAGAAACATTTTGATGGAAATCGGAATTGATCAGATCATAGAACTAGATTTTGGAACAGCCATTCAGAAATTATCCGCCGAAGAATTTGTATCCGAACTTCAACATCTAATTGAATTAAAAGCATTAATCGTTGGACCAAATGCAAAAATCGGATTTGACCGGTTGGGAATCGAGAAACTCTCATTATCGAAAAAATTATGTAATGTAGATTTCATAGAAGCCCCTACTAAAATCGTAAACGATTGCGCAGTCTCTAGCTCGGCCATACGCAATGCAATCATCAAGGGTCATTGCGAGTCCGCCGCCGTAATGCTCGGAAGAAATTACTCTATCTCAGGAGTAATCGTAGAAGGAGATAGGCGTGGCCGAGAATTAGGTTTCCCAACTGCCAACATTCAACCAGATTCAACGATCACTGTACCCGGGAATGGAATTTACGCAACCATAGTTGAAATTAACGGTAAGTCACATAAAGCAGCTACAAGCATAGGTGTACGACCAACCTTTGAAACGAGTGGGGTTCGTACAATTGAGGCTTTCCTTCTAGACTATAGTGGGGATCTATACGGTCAGCAAATGGAAATTGAGTTCATATCTCGCACCAGAAGTGAAATCGCTTTTGAATCGACCGAAAAACTAATCATCCAAATGAATAAAGACGTTGATGAAGTCAGGAAAATTCTGGCGAAATAAGTAACGCAACTCAAATTCCAATAACGGAACATGCTTATGACCACACATACAGAATTTGCAAACGTAGCAGAAGAACTCGAATGGCGCGGGGCGTTATTTGACGCAACTCCAGGAGCCCTGCACGTTCTGGCGACCAAAAAGGTTTCGTGCTACAACGGCTTTGACCCAACAGCTAGCAGCCTTCACATCGGAAACCTAGTCCCGATCATGGGTTTAGTTCGCCTCCAACGTCACGGCCATAGCCCAATAGCTCTAGTGGGTGGTGGAACTGGAATGATCGGAGATCCCTCTGGTCGAGTAGAAGAACGCACCCTGATGTCAGTGGCACAGATCGACGAAAACGTGGATGCGATCCGCCTTCAGCTCGAACCGTTTCTAGATTTCGAAGTTAAATCCAATCCCGCTCGTATTGTTAACAACGCTAACTGGCTAAGAGATACCAACCTATTGGAATTTCTCCGAGACATTGGTAAACACTTCACGGTAAATTCCATGATGGGACGAGAATCGGTTAAGGGTCGATTTGATCGCGATAGTGGAATTTCATTTACTGAGTTCAGCTATCAATTACTACAAGCCTATGATTTCCTGAGACTGTTCGAGCAAGAAAAGGTTGGTTTCCAAGCTGGTGGCAGCGATCAATGGGGCAATATTCTCGGAGGCGTTGAACTGATTCGCAAAATTCATGGAGCTGACTCAGACGGTAGACCGCGAGCGCACGGGATTGTTTACCCACTGGTCGTCAGCTCAACAGGTGAAAAATTTGGCAAGTCGATTGACGGAGCTCCGACGTTGGACCCCGATCAAACGTCGCCTTACAAGCTATATCAGTTCTTTTTAAACGTGGCTGATGCAGATGTGGTGGCATATACAAAATTGTTTACCCTATTAAATCAAGTTCATATAGGAAACTTAACAGAAGCTGTCAGTGTTGAACCCGAAAAACGTGAAGCCCAAAGAACTCTGGCTAAAGAAGTCACACGAACTGTCCATGGAGAAAACGGACTCGCTCAAGCACTAAAGGTTACTGAGGCATTCTTTGGCGACAATATCTCCGCGTTATCGTCAGACGAGATGGAAGATGTCCTTAGCGGATCGCCCGTAACGGAAATCAATCGAGATCAACTAACTGGCAATGGAATGAAGTTCTCTGAACTGGCTATCACAACTGGATCTGGAAAATCTAACGGAGACGTGCGGCGTACGGTAGAACAAGGCGGCATGTCACTCAATGGAGAACAAATCAAAGATGCAGGTCGAGCGGTTCTAATGAGCGATCTTGTTGATGGTCGACTAATGGTCATACGTAGAGGGCGAAAAAACTACGCTATTGTAAAGCTGGTAAATTAGGTTTTCCATATACAGATAAATACCATTTGCTATCGCCCTGTCACCAAGCGTCTGATTTCTGTGTAGATTTTTGCAACGAAATTGCAACCGTTTTATCTAACGAGAGTTAGAATCTTTTATAGCCTTTAGTCAAGGCGACCACTATCTATAAAAATCACCATTCAGTCACAAGTACGGAGCACTTTATTGGCCAGCCATAATCAGCCAAACCTTAGAATTCCAGGACCTGTACCGCTACCTGACGATGTGCTGGCGGTGGCAGGCTCTCAAATGATCAATCATCGCGGTACAGAGTACGCAGAGATGCTGGATCAGATGTCTTCAAACTTAAAAACCGTTTTTATGACGAATAATGACGTTTACTTCATAACGGCTTCTGGGACAGGAGCGATGGAAGCAGCGGTGGTGAATACAATTTCACCAGGAGATAAGGTCTTATCAATAATAATTGGTGTTTTTGGTGAGAGATTCGCGGAAATCGCAGAAGCATATGGCGCTGATGTAGACAGGCTTAATTTCGAACTAGGCAACGCAGCTGATCTGGATGCAGTGCGAGAAAACATAAGAAAAAATCCCCATATCAAGGCTGTAATATTCACACATAATGAAAGCTCAACCGGCGTCTCTAACCCTCTAAAGGAACTGTGCACAGTCATACATGAAGAATCTGATGCGCTCATCTTAGTAGACGCTGTTTCAAGTGCCGGAGGAGTTCCGATCGCGGTAGATGCTTGGGGCGTAGATGTTGTAGCAACCGCATCACAAAAAAGCTGGGTTTCGCCACCAGGAATCGCAATGATCACATTTTCGAAAAAAGCCTGGGCTGCTTATGCCAAATCGACAATGCCAAAATACTACCTTGACGTACAGCAGTACGAAGATTACCTCAAGATAGGACAACCACCCTTCACCCCATGCCTCCCGGCTATGTTCACGCTGAAAATAGCCTTGCAATCAATGGTCGATGAGGGGATAGAAAACGTATTCCAACGACACCATGAAATTGCAGAACACACCCGTAAAGGAGCCTCATCTATAGGACTAGATCTGCTACCAGACCCCAAGTTTGCTTCCAACACCGTAACGGCCATCAGGCTACCCGATGACGTAGACGGGAAAAAGTTTTTGAGTAACGTAAATGACAACTTCAACGTCGTATTGGGAGGCGGACAAAAATCCTTAACGGGAAAGATTTTTAGGATTGGACATATGGGATGGGTCGAAAAAAGTCATATAGACGAAGCTCTAAATGCTGCCAGTGAAACTCTCAATCGTATGACTTCATAGTTCAATTTATCGTAATGAACTTCATCAGCACAAGGCCTGAATTTAATCACAACTTAAAATCAGGATGGATTATTTTAATAGCTCTAATCCTTGCGCTGTCGTTAGCCTGCGGTAGTAAAAGTGTCGGCCAGTCGAATAATGTTAATTTCGATGATAATTCTTCGGCTTCAGAAATAATTCAATCCAAAAAAATACAGACGCCGACACAAACAGCATCCATCACCTCAAACAAAGCACCAGATTTCAGCCTTCCGTCAATCGAAGGTCATACATTCACTCGTTCGAATTTCGAAGGTGACAAAATCATTCTCTTAGTTTTTTATAGAGCGTTTTGGTGAGCTGCATGCAAGAGACAACTCGTGGAGTTGCAAAAACAAAAACAAGTCTTTGACATCAAAAACGTTCAAATTCTTGCAATAAGTACTGATGACCTGACGGGCTCATTAGCATTGGCTTCCAAAACAGATATCGAATTCCCGTTGTTGTTTACCTCCGAAGACTCTGCTGTGCCAGATTCATACGGGGTTTTTAACCTGTTTGGAGATGGGTTGGCCTCAGCCTCAATGTTCCTGATAGATAAAAAAGGTGAGATTGTGTGGAAAAGTATCGGCGAAAAAACTGGTCACTTCGTAAGTGCTGAAAAAGTATTAAAACAAATCGACTCCCTCAACTAAGTCAGTAACGAAGGATCTTCGACTGTTATAAAGTTTCTCCGAATTGCTGAATCACCGCACCTGCTGGAGGCTTTGGGAAGAAATTCGTCGTTTTAGCAGGTAATCGCCAGCCACGGGTAACGATCGAAACAAATTCATCAAGCGGTACCGGCCGCATAATGAACGCCATTCGAGCTGATCCATCGTCAACGCGACGAGCTATCAATTCAGGGTCATGATGCGGACTAATGATCTGCTCTTCACGTTCCGCATCCACGACAGGCCGAATCACATGCGAATGTAAATAGGAATATTCAGAATGCTCGAGGGCGTTCTCTGCCTGGGGTGGAGATTTCATCGTTGCTATATGAAATTTCCCACGTTCTTTACCGTATAGCCCAAACACAACTTCATCAGCTTTACGCTCTCCTAACTCTATTGCAAACCGCTCAATACGGTCCGCCGCTGTAGAAGCATGAGGAGGATCCCACTCGTGTATATGGCAAGTTAGCTCTATAGATTTAATGAGATCTGCAAATTCGTTGTCTGTAGCAGACTCAACGAGTCTGTGATAACCGCGTGTTATCAACCCTGGTTCATCAAACGAGACCAGCAACATAATCCGAAAGTTTACCGATTCATCGAATCGAACTTCTCGCTCAGATCTCACTGCGCTGCGATATCGCAAAGCTGCTTCATAACGATGATGCCCGTCAGCTATGAATATTTCTGAATCGCGCAAAACGGATTGGATCACATGAATCGTTCCAGGATCCGTAACGCGCCACAATCGAAGTTTAGGCATATCCGGTGGTTCGAACACAACGGTAGGCTCCCCACCGGCTATAGCCCGTATAAGATTCATGACACTGGAGCGAAGATCATCACGATATATAACTAGCAAAGGACTGTAATTCGACTGCGCTGCCCCCATAAGTCGAACTCGGTCCGCTACCCATTCTGATCGTGTACCTTCGTGAGGAAGTACGACTTTTTGGTCATAGTCCTCTAACCTGACACCGGCAATAAACCCCCGCCTTCGAATTATTCGACCCCGATACTCAAATTCTTCTTCCGTTACGTATATAGATGGTTCTTCATCATGTTTAAGAACACCTGAATCTTTCCAAGTTTGAGCAGTCTCCGCAGCCCGTTCATATGGATCATCTGAAAGCCCACGCCGCGCCAGTTCTAGACGAACGATATTGTAGGGAGAACGGTCGTAAAGTTCATGTTGAAGTTGCGGCGTGATCACGTCGAATGGAGGGCAAACGTGAAGACTCACATCGCCTGCGATATCGGAGTTATAACGTACTGCCCTGAAGGGCTGAATATCAGCCATGTCTAATTACGGATTCGAAACGCTCGAACACTAATACATTCACAGTTATTACTACGAGTATAGCCCTCTCTATGTTCTTGATATGTTCACTAAACAGAAGTATCTGGTAAATATTTATGTTCAATTAGTACCCAAGCAGCATTGATATACTTTGGGCAATGCAGTTCACGCTGATTTTTCGATGCTGGGATTTCGAATCCTGAAGCCTGTTACAAACACGAGTATATGAACACGTGAGCGATCAAAACTCCCCACTTTATATCAAACCTAGTTCGGACTCCTCAGCCTCCGATGAAGTCATAAAACGAGCAGCCCGGCTAAGAGTTGAAATCAATAGAGCTAACACCCTCTATTACATTGAAAACTCGCCTGAGATTGATGATGCTGAATGGGACGCCAGAATGCAGGAATTACTCTCAATCGAGGCGACCTATCCGGAACTTCAAACTTCTGATTCTCCAACCCAAAGAATTGGCAGCGCACCCGCTTCGGGATTTGAAGAGGTCATGCACCGATTGCCAATGCTTAGCCTCGGAAACGTATTTGATGAAGCTGGTTTAAGAAATTGGTATCGGCGTACTCTCGCCTTTCTTGAAATCGATCACGCCTCGATGGTGTGCGAACTCAAAATCGATGGACTAGCTATTGCAATAACCTACGTTAATGGCGTACTCGACCGAGCGGCAACCCGTGGAGATGGTATTAGAGGGGAGGACGTTACTACAAATGTCCGTACCATTCGAAGTGTCCCATTGAAACTCAGTGGTGATGTTCCCTCAGATTTGGAATTACGTGGCGAAGTTTTCTTGCCGAAATCGAAGTTTGCATCACTCAACAGCGAACGAGAACAATCTGGACTACCAGCTTATGTGAATCCTAGGAATTCAGCTTCAGGATCCCTGAGACAACTTGACTCTACTGAAACCGCAAAACGCCCATTGGACATGTACTTCTATTCGTTAGGCTACATCGATAACGCCGTTGAACCCAAAAGCCATAGCGAAGCCCTTCGTGCGATTAAAGAATGGGGCGGTCGAGTAAACAAATGGACGCGTAACGCAGAAACAGTCGAAGAAGTAATGACTGCAATCGCCAACGCCAGTTTAATCCGCGATACGCTTGATTATGACATAGATGGGGTTGTCATCAAGATCAACTCCCTTGCGTTACAAAAACGTCTCGGCTATGTGGGCAGAGATCCCCGGTGGGCTATCGCGTTTAAATTCCCTGCTGAACGTGCAGAAACCACACTTAAAGCGATTCACGTAAACGTCGGCCGCACTGGAGCACTGACACCTTGGGCGGAATTAGAACCAGTAATGGTTGGAGGAGTTACCATTGGGCGCGCCACGCTTCACAACAAGGATGAAATAGCCAGAAAAGATCTGCGTGAAGGTGATCGGGTAATCGTTCAACGAGCAGGAGATGTGATCCCTCAAATAGTAAGTATCTCATCCAGAAATGAACGTAATACCCTATCAGCACCCTTTCAATTCCCGGAAACATGCCCGTCATGCAAGGCCATAACAATCCAGAGCGCAGACGAAGCCGTCACTAGATGTGTAAACGGGGCATGCATGGCTCAATTTGAACGCTTACTGGAACACTTCGCTTCACGGAGCGCAATGGATATCGAAGGGCTCGGAGAGCGAGTAGCACAAGATCTTCCACGCTTAGGGTTTGTATCGAATATTGCCGATTTGTATCGACTGCATAATCGAAGAGATGAACTTTTAAAAGTTGACAAGATGGGTGAAACTCGCGTGGACAATTTGTTGCAAGCCATCGAAGCCTCGCGATCGCAATCGCTACCTCGACTCTTGTTTGCACTCGGAATATCAGGTGTGGGGTCGGAAAGCGCTGAGTGGATTGCACACCGATTCCGTAACTTAACAGCCATACAAAAAGCTACAGAAGAGGAATTACTGGCAATTGACGGGATCGGCCCAACAATAGCGTCAACTTTATGCGAATATTTCGCTTTGGAGCAAAATCAAAAATTGGTGGAAGACCTCATAAAACTAGGAATAAATCCCTTCGACCAGACCCCCAAACCGGCGGACGATCACCCAGTAAACGGAATGCTGTTTGTTATCACCGGTAAATTAGAAATAATGTCGCGCGCTGAGGCACAAAATCAAGTAAAAGAACTGGGGGGCAAAGTCACTAGTTCAGTTTCGAAGAAGACCGACTATGTGGTCAAAGGGACCGACCCAGGCTCTAAACTGGATAAAGCCCAACAAATCGGCATTCACATTATTGATGAGGGACAGTTCAGAGCATTAATAGGCGAAGGCGTAATACCGGTCGACTAAACAACTTAAACACAAAAGGTATTCCCACAGGTATTCAGGATATTTATACGTAAACCAGGCTTCACCCGTTAATATCCATATCTTCAACTAAATTCCAAAGATAATTATCCAACACTATAATCCGTTCCGACGATAACATCTTATATATCCTTTAAAAGTTGTCTGCCAGCTCCAGCGGAGATCCCAGCGATTGAACGTTTCCTCGATCTTAGAAAAACTGTTCCCAGGTGGCGACGGCGGTGGATCAAAATCTCCCCCATGGATAATTATTGGGCTAGGTAACCCAGGGATCAAATACAAAAACACCCGCCACAACGTAGGTTGGTGGTGCATGGATGAATTTGTGCATCGCACAAAAACTCAAATGAATAACAAGCGAAAGGAGCTAATATTCGGAGAGTTGAAACTTAATGGCAAGCTCGTAGTGCTGGCATATCCCCAGACATTCGTGAATCGCTCGGGCGCGGCTTTAAGGTACTTGATAAACCGTTATAAGACGAGCCCGGAAAAAATACTGATCATAAGTGATGATATTAACCTGCAGCCTGGTTCATTAAGAATCCGAAAAAAAGGTGGCCCGGGTGGGCATAACGGCCTTAAATCCATAATCGCTACATTAGGTACCAATGAATTTCCTCGCGTGAGAATAGGTGTGGGTAATCCAGAATCTATTTCTAGCCAAGTAGATCACGTTCTAGGCACATTTAAACCTGACACTAAAGAAAAAGTTATTAAAGCCACCAATAAGGCAGTAGATGCAATCGAACTGATCATACTCGATGATCTTGAAAACGCTATGAATAAATTCAACGGTGATGGCGAAGCTACAAAAGCACATTGACATTGCTCGATAAAATCACAGCTGACTTCAACACGAAAGCTCTCACCAGCGCCTTAACTGCAATAATCATTCTCTGTTCCGCTTGTACAGGTGATATTGAAGAGTTCACACCTACGATAGTCGGTGACTCTCAAACCAAAATCAAAGTAAACACCGGGGCCACCACTGATTCAGGTGGTTCGGATATCACGATAATAGAAAAGCCAACGGCTACAGCAACGCAAAAAAAAGCCGTAACCCAGCCTAGCGGTGTAAAGTCCCCGACCACCGTATCTTTGCCTTTACAAGACTCGCTTAAGCAATATATTCCTACGCCGCCAGACCGCGATCTTCCAGCACTCGCGAATCGGCTCATCAAAAATTACGTTGAACCTAAAAAAATACTGTCTCCACAGCCATTGGCTCTAGGTCAAAAAGTTCATTTCTGGATCCTCCGTGATAGCGGTAACACAAAAATCAATGGTGAGGTTTCATATATATCCGAAAATGCTTACTGGATCTTTGAAAATGGTTTCATCCCTGATAGAGACGATATAAAAAAAGTTGCTCAATCTTTCGAAAACAACATATGGCCCGCAGTAACCAAAGTATTCGGTTATCCGGTTACACCCGGAATCGACGCAGATGAAAGGATAGTCATTTATAACGGCATCTTAAAATCGGGGATGGCAGGTTATTTCTCTGGGGCTGATTCCTATTCCAAGGAAATTCGCAAACACTCAAACGAGCGTCAAGCAATTTATATGTCGGCGGACCGACTAGCGTTAACCAGCAAACAATATTTAAGTGTTCTAGCCCATGAGCTACAACACGCAACACATTTCGCCTCAGATTCCAGCGAGGATTCTTGGGTTAATGAAGGGCTATCAGAAATAGCAGCTGAGATCGCCGGTTTTGACAGAAGCGGAATTTCTACTTTCATACTTAACCCATCAACATCACTCATCGAATTTGACACATCACCGGCGAACTACGGAGCTGCAAACCTCTTCTTTGCATTTCTCGCCACTCATTACGGAGGCACAAAAATATTGTCGGCTGTGTCCCAAAATAAAAAAGACGGTATGGACTCAATCGACAGTGTACTGGCTGATCTAGGTTTCGATGCTACAGGGCAAGATGTTTACGCTAACTGGCTTATTGCGAATTACCTGAATCCAAAAGAGGGACCGTATAGGTATGAAAGTCGTTCGCTTCCACCTATAAAACAAATACCGATGAAAGTACCTAGCTCACTGAATGGTGAAGTTAAATCATTTGGCGCAGACTACGTAGTAAGTTCAAGTGAATCTGAGCAAATCACAATTGAATTCAAAGGTGAACCAGAAACAAACTTGCTGACTCATCCGCCACGCTCAGGTAAAACATGTTGGTGGTCTAATCAGGGAGATTCGATCAATTCAACTTTAACCAAGCGTGTCGATTTATCAGATGTAGACGCTGCTACGTTAAGCTACTGGGTTGACTACGATATCGAAGACTCTTGGGACTATGGATATACGATGGTCTCAACGGATAAGGGGTCAACATGGGATATCCTCCCCACCGAAAGATCAAGCAACCTCAATCCAAACGGCAACTCTTACGGTCCCGGACTCACCGGAAACAGCATGGGCTGGGTTCAAGATTCCGTTGATATCTCCAGCTACGCAGGTCAAGAAATATTAATACGCTTTGAATACATCACCGATGACGCAATATTTGCTAAAGGCATCTGCCTCGATGATTTTGAAATTAGTGCAATCAATTGGACTGACGACACAACAACAACAGGCAACTGGATTCCTAAAGGTTTCACTTTAGTACAGGCCACGATTCCAACAGATTATTTGATCCAAGTTATTCATAAAAAAGGTGCAGGAGATTCAATGGTGTACCGTCTCCCCGTCGATAAAAATGCTAACGGAACTATTAAACTGAGTGATATCGAAAAAGATGATCTCATAATTACAATCGTAAGCGCCGTTACACGCCAATCAACCACCTCAACAGAATACACTTTGACCATCAGTCAGTGATATTCGTTTGCAGATAACACGGAGTCGATCCAATTAGCCAACTCTTCAATCCAATAACAATAAGAGGGGAAACCATCCCAAACCGCGTGTTTGTTTCTCCAATGTGCCAGTATTCGAGCAAGACCGATGGTTTAGCTACACCCTGGCATATGGTGCACTTAGGCACTCGAGCCGTCGGTGGTGCGGGATTGGTAATGGCGGAAGCTACCGCGGTTCTGCCTGAAGGTCGAATTTCTCAATGGGATCAGGGAATCTGGTCAGATGCCCACATTGATGTGCTACGACCTATAACTAAGTTCATTGAATCCGCCGGATCAATACCAGCCGTCCAACTTGCACACGCGGGTCGTAAGGCCTCTCATGCGGCTCCATGGATCGGTTCAGGCCTCTTGAGTGAAGACGGTGAAGGTTGGAAACCCGTGGCTCCAAGCGCACTCCCATTCGACGAAGATTATGCAATCCCAGCAGAACTTTCTGAACAAGAAATTAGCGATATTGTCCAAGCATTCGCTGATGCTGCCGTTCGATCTGTTGACGCGGGGTACAAAGTTATAGAGTTACATTTCGCTCACGGATATCTTGCTTGTGAATTTCTTTCACCAATCTCTAATCAGCGCCAAGACAAATACGGTGGATCGCTCAACAATCGAGCTGCTTTTCCGCTAGAAACCATCACGGCAGTTCGAAACGTTATCCCAGAATCAATGCCACTGTTCGCTCGTATCTCCGCGACTGAATACGTAAAAGGTGGCTGGGATCTTGAACAGTCGATTCAACTTTCCAAATGGATGAATGAACTAGGAGTTGACTTAGTCGATTGCTCTTCAGGAGGAAACTCGCCTAATCAGTTGTTACCTATACCTGTAGCCAATCCTTCGACGGTAACAGCGCCGGGGTACCAGGTTGCATTCGCATCTGAAATTCGCAAGCAAACAGGAATATTAACCGGAGCTGTGGGACTCATAACAGAAGCTCAACACGCTGAAGAAATTCTCTGCAAAGGAGACGCTGACGTCATATTTGTCGGTCGCGAACTACTACGAAATCCCTACTGGCCTCTTTACGCTAAAGCCCAACTTGATGGAGTCGCAACCTGGCCTGATCAATACGCAAGATCTGCATTTGAAGGTAGCTACACAGGGCTAAACATGTGAAACGAATCCATCAGCTTATTAGCTGACGGACTCAATCTGATCCCATCCGGTATACGGCACCAATTCATCTGGAATAACTACTGAACCATCCGCCTGAAGGCCGTTTTCTATTATCGCTATCCATATTCTCGGCAAAGCTAACCCAGAACCGTTCAATGTGTGAGGAAACTTAGTAGAATCCCCGGCTTCGCGCCTATAACGGGTGTTATTTCGGCGTGCCTGAAAATCGGTACAGGTCGAAATGGAACTAACCTCTAACCACTCAGCAGATCCAGGGGACCAAACCTCTATGTCATAAGTTTTGGCTGACTGAAATCCAATATCACCGGCACAAAGTTCCAAAACTCGATGAGTAAGATTAAGACGCTTACATAATTCTTCAGCTTCATTAAGCATCTCTTCCAAAGCAGCCTCGGAATTTTCAGGTTCAACGTAACGAAACATCTCGACTTTTTCAAACTGATGAACCCGTTTGATACCACGGACATCTCGACCTGCGGAGGCATGTTCCTTCCTGAAACTAGGAGTTTGGGCAACATATTTCAAAGGTAATATGCCGGGGTCAATAATTTGACCCTGATGTAATCCATTTAGCGCAACCTCGGCCGTCGGGATGAGCCAAAGATCTGTTTCCTCATCCCGATACAAATTGTCTTTGAATTTTGGAAGGTTGCCGGAACCAGTCATCGTCTCCGGACGCACGAGTAAAGGTGGATCAATCTCCATATATCCATGCTGTTCGGTTTGGACATCGAGCATCCACGCAGCCAATGCCCGCTGAAGCTTAGCGCCTTTACCCTTGAGAACAAAAAATCTTGCCCCCGCGATACTCGCACCGGCCTCGAGATCCAGTATGCCAAGCCTCGGAGCTACGTCCCAATGTGCGTTGCCATGGCTTGACGTGTCACCTTCAGATGTGCGAACGATGATATTTGATTCTTCATCCATCCCGTCAGGAACGCCTTCAAGAGGCATATTGGGCAACGACAACAAGACAGCGTTCATCTCTGATAAAACCGATTCAAGATCACTTTCATAGGACTTGATACGATCCCCGGTCTCACGCATTTCAGCAATCTCTTTGGTAGTTGGCTTACGTTTCTCTCTACCAATCGTTTTACTCACAGTATTTCGCAGAGCTCGATCAGTATCTGCAGCCTGAATCAAACTTTTTCGCTGTGAGTCCAATTCCAAAATCTGATCGATCGGAGGGTCTTCCCCTCGTCGCACCAAAGCAGAACGTGCATCTTCAGGATTTCGAACAATATTTTCCAGTGAAAGCATTAATTGTTTCTCTTACGAAAATTTATCACTACCAATTACTATCAACACATTTAATTTGAGTGCCCAGATCAGATATTGCGCATAGCTGGAAACAGTAAAATTTCTCGAATAGATTCTTCACCAGCAACGAGCATAGTGAGCCGGTCGATTCCTAAACCTAAACCTCCGGTGGGTGGCATCCCATGCTCAATTGCAATCAAAAAGTCTTCATCTAAGCGATCAGCCTCATCATTGTCGAATTCTTCTCGCAAACGTTCTTGTTGCTCGAAACGTTCTCGCTGATCAACCGGATCATTCAACTCCGTAAAGGCATTCGCAAGTTCGGTACCCATGACGAAAGCTTCAAATCGTTCAACAATATCGGAGGAGCCCGGTTTACGCTTGGCAAGTGGAGACATTTCAACGGGATAGTCAATCAAAAAATGTGGCTGAATAAGATTCGGCTCAACTTCTGAGGAAATCACTTTGTCAAGCAAACGACCCCAATCAGATCCAGGTTCAACGTGAATCCCACATTCTTGCATCGCCTTAGAAAGGGACTCGATATCGCGTGTTTCAACAAAATCAATTCCAGTGCGTTTCATAATTTCGCTTCGTAGATCGAGACGAGGCCAAGGTGGAGTGAGATTAATCTCTGGCCGCTTTTCGGATATAGCGGGCAATATCATCGATCCAGTTGTGTCCTGCGCAATCTGAGCGATCATCTCCTCCACCATGCACATAACATCATTGTAATCAGCATAAGCTTGGTAGCTCTCGATAGTAGTAAATTCCGGGTTATGATCGTGATCAAGCCCCTCATTACGAAATAAACGCCCGATCTCAAACACCCGTTCGATCCCGCCTACTATCAACTTTTTCAAATATAGTTCGGTAGCTATTCTCAAATACAAATCGCGATTTAGTTGATTATGGTGTGTTGCGAATGGAGTCGCTTGTGCTCCTCCAGCAACAGGCACCAAGATCGGAGTTTCAACCTCTATAAATCCACGAGCATGCATGAAATCACGCATTGAACGAACAATTTTCGTACGCAATAACGCGTTCTGCATAGCCTTTTCATTAGATATGAGATCTAGATATCGCTGACGAAAACGTACCTCTTGATCCTGTAATCCATGCCATTTATCTGGAAGTGGACGAATAGCCTTCGTCAACAATGTGATGGTTTTTGCCTCGACACTAATTTCACCTCTCCGAGTGCGTATCACCACACCTTCTATACCAATAATGTCTCCAATGTCGAGTAAGTCGAGAATCGCATAGGACTCATCTCCCATCGTATTTTGGCGAGCAAAAATTTGGATCGATCCATGACCATCCCTAACATCAATAAATGATGCTTTGCCTTGCCCTCGTCGAGCCATTACGCGCCCAGCCACTCGAACACTGTGGCTATCTGAATGATCAGACTCTGTGCCACCCTCCTCAAGAGATTGGAATAGAGCTACTGCTTCCACTGAGGTATGAGTTCGATTAAATCTTGGAGGGTAAGGGTCAAGGCCACGGGAACGAATCTCAGCCGTCTTGGCTAAACGATCTTCAATAAGTTTTCGCTCACCAGCCGCCTGAGATTGCCCGTTAGGTTGATTTGCCTGGTTTTCTCTCGTCATATTTTCAGGGGTAACTTATTACGACCAAATACTCACTGAGCAAAGCTCGTCCGCCAATTCGGGCAACTTGTTGAATCATTCGACTGTACGTTCACATCGACAAACTACTCACTTTCGTCGATGCATCGGTTTATTCTAAGGCAGAGCCAGTTCATATTCAGCGTCAGATGGTTTAACCATTACATAAATATATCGATTCCGTGTAAAACACCCGAAATCGGTAACAACTTACGATGGTCAATAATCTGCAATCTGAACCATAATCGTTTTTCATCTAAAGTTCATCAGGAAATCCATGCGGAATTCTAAGGCACTATGAGAAAAAGACAGAAAGGGTCTTCGGATTTTAGGCGATCTAAAGGTACCAGTTCTCTACGTCCTACAACTTCAAGGGTCCGATCGGCTATGTTTTCCATGCTAGGCCCAGCCGGATCTCATGGTCTCCAAGTACTCGATATCTACGCAGGAACCGGAGCTTTAGGAATTGAAGCCCTGCAACGCGGGGCCGAAAACGCATCGTTTGTGGAACAAAATTTGAAAAGTTGTAACGAAATTAAAAAAAATCTGGAACGACACAATTTGACGTCAAAAGGAACAGTACACAGGTGTAAGGCACTTCAAGCAGTCGGAAGACTGGAAGGAGAATTCGAACTGATTTTCGCCGATCCACCCTACGAATTGAATGAGTTTGAGCCTCTATTCACACGTGTGAATGAGGCAGGATTAATTGCACCAAGCGCTATTGCGTTCCTTGAGCATTCAAAAAAGACCAAGCTACCAGACATGCTCCCTGGCCTAACGTTGTCGACCCATCGGCTTTACGGTGATTCAGCAGTGTCGGTATATCGGTCAAATAAATTCATAACAGGCGCAGGGGTTGAATAGATGTCAATAGCTATATACCCGGGCACGTTCGATCCAGTAACCAACGGTCACGTCGACATCGTTGAGCGGGCATCGAAAACAGTTGATCACCTGACAGTAGGTGTTGTTGAAATTTCATCAAAACGAACAATGTTCACTATCGACGAACGAATATCAATGTTCACTGCAGCAGTAAGTCACGTACCGAACGTTTCTGTAGAGTCATACTCAGGTTTAACCGTCAATGCTGCACGTGAAATTGGTGCAGATGTCATTGTAAGAGGACTTCGGATAACCAGTGATTTCGAATACGAAAGTGAAATGGCGCTAATGAACCGCAGGATGGCTGAAGACATAGAAACGATTTGTCTTTTCAGCGCTTTGGAATACCAAATCCTGAGTTCATCAAGAGTAAAGGAAGTGGCAGCACTCGGCGCTGATGTGTCGGGACTGGTTCCGCAAAATGTGTGGGAGCCTCTGTCTGAGAGGATCTCCCAAACCAAGCAAGACAACGATAGTTGAAAAGGAAACATGGAGGCGAAAATGACACTAATGGCACAACTCGAAAACCTGGAGGCAATGATCGTTAAAGGACGCGTGCCTGGTACTGCGCGCACCCTGGTCAACCAGCAAAAAATTAGTGCGATCATTGATGAGATGAAAAAACATCTTCCTGATGAAATAACCGAAGCCGAAGGCGTAGTAAGACAAAAAGACGCCATCATCAAACAGGCTGAAATCGAAGCTCGGAGAATTCGTGCTTACGCTGATGAGGAAGCAACAACGATCCGCCAGTTAGCCGAAGAACAATCAAATACCTTGCTCGCCACATCTCAAGAAGAAGCCAAAAAGATGGTTCAGGATACCGAAATCATTCGAAAAGCCAATGAAAACGCTATCGAGATCGAAGCAGCGGCAAACACTCGTTCACAGAAACTCATCGAAGACGCAGAAAGCCGAGTAAACACGATCTTGCATGACGCAGGGACCTCTGCTGAAGAACGTCGCAAAGGTGCAGACAACTACGCTAGAGAAGTCTTATTCACTCTTGAAGAACGAATCGCCGATACCCTTGGACAAGTCCGTGGCGGCATCGACCTACTCGAGGCTCGACCAACAGCCGATGTCGCTGATTAGTTATGTTAAAAACCTAAACATTTACAAGTTCTATAAAGAAACCCTACTAAACTTGGAAAGTCTTCCGCGTTTTAGAAAAACTTAGCCAATACTTATAAATTAACTTTGTATTAGTAAAACCAGAGTAGGTGAAGCATACAAGATCGCGATCTAGAAATTTCTAAATAAGACCGTTAACCCAATCGCCTGCAAGAACACGATCAAACATCTCGGCGTTCTCATCGTTCCAGCCAAAACGACTAACGAGGTTGAGGCGGTATACCAGTTCCAGCGCACTAAGCCGAGCGCTCAACACCTCCTCACTTAAGTCACCTTTGCAAAGTTCTAGAATTGGTTTCAACAAAAAGATATCGAGTGGCTCGTTGTAAGTCTCTTCTAATTGTTCGGGCACGAAATTCCAAGGATAATTCCAAAATCTCAAAAGCATGTCCAGTTCATAATCCGACGGTGCCAAGGCAGTTCGATCGAAATCTATAATTCCCGATAATTCCCCTTGATGGTTAACCAAAATATTCCCAAACCAAAGATCACCATGGCAAAGTACCCTGGGACGATCTTCAAGCGCTTCAGCCCAGAGAGCAAAAGCTCCCTGTGACTGTGTCAGTATCCTCCCAGGAACAATAGCGTCTACAGACCTCAGCGTCCTATTAAACGACTCACGTACATGCCTGCTCCAATTTTCCGTCGTGGCGTTAAGCATCGAAGCATCAGGTCGAAATTTTTGTAAATGGCTTAATGCCGTAGCTAGTTGAGCAACCAATTTTTCACGAGCCTTGGCATCAAGGCCAGGCCAGACGTTATAAGCAATAGAACCGTCAAGTCGATTCATGATGACCCACGCCCTACCTTCAAGCGTACCGGTTTCAATCACGTGTGGAGTAGCGACTCCAGGGAGGTCCATTGCTGTTACAGCGAGCTCATGACTAAACCGACCCGACCGACCAACCTCGGGATCAACCTTGATTACTGTCTCATTCCCAATGAATACCCATGTCCCATAACCAAATCCATAGTCGACAGTACTGCCAAGTTTATTTCCAGCCCATTCACGAACGCGACCCAAAGCTACATGATCATCTTTCTCATAATTTCGCGCCCATGGATTATTCAGCATAATGGCTATTACTCGAACGAATAAAACTAAATGACTTATGACAAAGCAAGTGGATATCTAAGGAGAAACCCAGAGAAAACTTCATACTTTTTTGAATGCTCGAACAGTCAAATTTATCAATAAATCACGCCACGCTTCAGCGCCACTTGAACGAGTCCGTTTTTCCAGTACATCAACATCCACGAATCCTGTCTCGCCAATCAACTCAATATATTCGCTCATAACAGCAGCGCCACCTACGCAATCAACCCACTCTGCGGCTGACTTACGAACGTCCCTTGGAAGCGGTTTTTCGGTCACAACATCTGAAATGACAAATCGACCGCCAGGTTTCAATATTCGGAATATCTCAGAAAAAACCCGCTTTTTTTTCTCCGAAAGCGCTATGACACAGTTAGAAATTACAAGATCGACAGAATTATCTGACTGAGGAATCGACTCTATATGCCCAAGCTTAAAAACAACATTATTGGTGCGAAGTTTGTCAGCATTATCGCGCGCTAGAGTAAGCATTTCAGGAGTCATATCGATACCTATCACGTGACCAGTATGACCGACTTCTCTGGCGGCAAGAAAACAATCGATACCACCTCCTGATCCAAGATCTAAAACCGTCTCTCCAGGTTTAGCATCAGCAATTCCTACAGGATTTCCACAACCAGCTGAGGCTCCTGCTGTTTCGTCAGTCAAAACGTTCCGCTGTTCTTCTGTGTAGAACGTATCAGAGGCCTTATCAGATGAAAGAGCCCGTTCAGCCGCCGTTTTTGCTAATGCACCATAGCGATGCCGAACAGCCTCGGTGATTGAATTCAGGTGTGCATGAGTAATTTCTCCACCGACCTCACCACTACAGCACGATGCAAATTCGTCAGTTGAAACCAAGGTCCCGAGCGGATTTAAGTCAGTCATCAAGCATCCTCAAAAACAATTGGGCCAATAAAATCTGTTCCAGCGCAGTAATTATTTGTAATCAATATTCACTTCAAGACCTAATCATATTAGTTATACAAACAAGATATCTGCTAATAATGTGTAAACAATCAGAACAACTAACTCTTCAAGCTATAAACTTCCACCTCATACAGTTGAATGACTCTGGCAGTAAATCCACCGGGACTAAAGGCTTCCCGTCACCTAGATATGGCAACTCCTAAAGCAATAACCGATGACCAGTTATTTTTACTAATCGATGGTCACGCGATTGTTTTCAGGGCGTGGTTCGCTATGCGAGATCATCTAATCACCTCTTCCGGGCAAAATACCACCGGTGCTAGTGGTTTCATGACAATGCTGTTAAAGACCATACGTGAGCAAAATCCGACACATATAGCGGTTACATTCGATACAAAAGCTCCAACATTCCGCAAGGACCTGTTTCCTGCATACAAAGCCCAAAGACAAGAGGTCGATCCCGCTCTCCATGAGCAGATTCCAATTGTTAAAGAGATCCTCGCACCAATGGGTATACCAGTCTATGAATACGATGGATTTGAAGCGGACGACCTGATCGGTACGCTTTCAAAACAAGCAAGCGAAAAAGGCATGAAAACCCTGATCCTAACTGGTGACGCTGACCAGTTACAGCTTGTCGACGAAAAAACCTCATTACTCATGTACACCGGCTTCGGCGAAATGCGAACGTACGACCCTGCGGGAGTAGCTGAAAGATATGATGGGCTGGGACCTGAATACATCGCCGAAATCAAAGCCCTCGAAGGGGATTCTTCAGACAATATTCCCGGTGTTCCAGGAGTGGGGAAGAAATCTGCCCGAACCGTACTAGCGAAATTAGGGCATTTCCCTTCTTTATTCAGCAACCTAAGTGAAATCGAACGGATCGAAGGACTTCGTGGCGCAAAGCGCGCTATGAACTTACTTGACGAGCACCGTGAAACTGCAGCCGAAGCTCTGGTTCTAACGACCATTGTTCGTGATGTCCCAATTGATTTCGACGCTGAAAAATCTGAATTCGGTCAATTTGATCGGGAGGCAGTAATCAAGGTTCTAATGAATTACGAGCTACGTCTAGTTGCCAATCGAATGCCACGATTCGAATCGGATCACTTAAACGAAATGAAAGCTGACAATAGCAATATTGCAGAAACTTCTCCGAAGGGCGCTTCCAGCCAGTTGGAAATGATAGATGATATCTCACCATCAGTATCGGTCGAGGCACTGACACCGCCTGACCCGCCGAAACCACTCGGTGAGTATGAGATCGTCACGGATACGCCCACTTTCCAGTCAATGATTGACCAACTTCACAAAAATGGTGAGTTTGCATTCGACACAGAAACAACCGGCCTTAACTCAATGACATCTGATCTGGTAGGTCTTTCGTTCGCTATAAAAACAGGGCATGCCTGGTACGTTCCTCTTGGACACACTGAAGGCACACAGGTCTCATTCTCTGATGGACTTACACTATTACGCCCACTATTCGAAAATAAATCCGTTGGTAAAATCGCACACAATGCCAATTTTGACTTGATGGTGTTAAGCACCGCAGGTATTGATGTAAAAGCCTTAACCTTTGACACCATGATCGCTGCAGCGCTGTGCGGATATCGCTCCATTGGTCTGAAGCAACTTGCTTTCCAACTTTTCGGTCAGAATATGACTGAGATTAAGACACTTATAGGAGTTGGAAAAAAACAAATCACAATGGCGGAAGTGCCAATCGAACAAGCAGGCCCGTACGCAGCATCGGACGCTGACTTTACATGGCGTCTGTATGAATATCTCAAGCAGGAGATACCCGATCATCAAGCCGATTACGTAAATAAAGAAATCGAAATCCCGTTACTTCCAATCATCATCGAGATGCAACGCAATGGCATGATCATCGACAAAGCCGCGCTTGCGGATATGTCGGAACAACTCGGGACTGAAATAGAGCTAATCAAACAGGCGGCAACCAGCGTCGTCGGAGGTCGCGAACTTAATCTTGCTTCAAACCAACAAGTAGCCAATCTGCTGATTGATGAACTAGGGGCACCAAAAACTCGGAAAACCAAGACCGGCTGGTCTATGGATGCTAATGCTTTAGAGAAAATTCAGGAAAGCCGAGGACTTGACGATAGGATTTACCAAATCGCCGATGCAGTACTAAAGTTCCGTGAATTGACAAAGCTGAAATCTACATATGTTGATGCCCTACCGCTGTTGGCAAATCCCAATACCCAACGGGTTCACACCAGTTTCAACCAGGTCGGCTCAGCCACCGGACGACTTTCAAGCAATGATCCTAACGTACAAAACATCCCTGTACGCACAGAACTTGGCAGAAAAGTTCGAAAGGCATTTGTTACCGATTTCGAAAACGGATGGCAATTTCTGGCAGCAGACTACTCCCAGATCGAATTAAGGATCCTCGCACACCTATCACAGGATCCTGGTCTCCTAGAAGCATTTGGAAACGGTGAAGATATCCACGCTTCCACTGCACGCGCAATGTATGGAGTGCAGGATGTAAGCGCCGATCAACGCCGAATAGCTAAGATTCTAAACTTTGGGGTGATCTACGGACTTGGACCGATCGGCGTAGCTCGTCAAACAGATCTGACTAGGAAGCAGGGACAGGAATTCATCGATCTTTACTTCGGCAAATACCCAGGAATTCGTAACCACATAGAGCAAGCTAAACAATTTGCTCGCGACACTGGTTTCGCGCAGACCGTCACCGGTCGGCGACGGTACCTGCCAGATATCAACGCTGGCCACCCAGGTCACCGAGCAGCTGCTGAACGAGTATCCGTAAACATGCCAATACAGGGAACGGCGGCAGACGTTATTAAGCTTGCCATGATTAATATTTCAAACGAAATGAAAACGCAAAAAATGCAGTCAAAAATGTCCATCCAGGTTCATGACGAACTAATATTTGAAATCGCCCCTGGAGAACTGATGGAAATGCAAATGATGGTGACAACCATGATGCCAGAAGCCATGGATTTAACCGTCCCACTGCTGGTAGAAGCGAAAACTGGACCAACCTGGGGTGACATGGACTCAGTTGACTAGCTCCGGATCAAAATACGACAGGTAACAAACCGCAATTAATTAAATCCAACGTCATCAAGATCTTCTGTCTTTCGAGCTCGCAATCGATCACGCAGCACTGACCAGAAAAGAACCCCTATACCAATCAACACTACCGCCCATCCAAAACCATAAAAGAACGTATTTTCAGTCACTATCAACACCACCAATCCCAAGCCTGCAACCACAAAACCCAAAGCAACAATCCACATTCCTGACCACTCAAGAACCTGTTTCATGATCACTCTCCAACAATTCAAACCAGAGAAAATACATGTATAACCACATCAGAACAGATCAAATAACATTCGATACGAAGATTATCAACTTGAACGTTATTGTCGGCTACTAGAAATCACAATTTCACTGTTTCGGATTACCAGAATTTACAATTAGACTTATATTTGGTGCGCGACCTGAGGTCGTAGCGTCAGCGGAGGGGTGGCAGAGTGGTTGAATGCGCTTGTCTTGAAAACAAGTATGTCCGCAAGGGCATCGCAGGTTCGAATCCTGTCCCCTCCGCCATATTTTTTCCCACTATTCAGATGAATGCTCGTTGAGGATCATGGAACTTCTACCTCACAACAACCATCTGTCAACTAAATATCTCAATCAGGCACAGGTAAATGTTCGTCGGAACCCAATATCCAATCCACAGTGATAATGACTACAAATTACTTGCACAATTGGGTGTCAACCATATCAACGGATTCCCCCCGGGCAGTGCAGATACATGGACTACCGATGTACTTAGCAAATACCGCCAAAAGGTCGAATCCTATGGCATTGCTGTAGATATGATCGCTCTGCCCATTGGCACCAAGCCAGAAGATAACCAATCTCCGAATATCACCTTAGGTATATCACCTGACCGTGACCGAGAGATCGAAATATGCCAAGACATTATCCGGGCCTGTGGTCAATCGGGGATTCCCGCCGTCAAGTACCGTTTGTTCATCATCGGTATTACCAGAACCGAACCCAAATACGGTCGGGGCGGTTCATTACGCTCCAGTTTTCACTGGAATGAAATCGACCAAAATGAACCGCCTGGTGTATGGGGAGAAGTTTCGGCGGACGAATACTGGGAACGCATAGATTATTTCCTCGAACGCATCGTACCCGTAGCAGAAGAATATAAAGTAAAGCTTGCATGCCACCCGCATGACCCCTACACCCCTGATGGTTACCGTGGAGTGAGCAGGGTTTTAGGAACAGTCGACGGGATGAAAAAGTTCGTGCAAATGCATGAAAGTTCTATTCATGGCCTTAATTTCTGCCAGGGAACCGTTTCAGAGATGCTAGATGATCCATCTACAGAAATATTCGATGTAATAAGGTGGTTCGGCAAAAGAGATAAAATTTTCAATGTGCATTTCCGAAATATCTCAGGCAAAAAACTCGAATTTGAAGAGACTTTCCCTGATGAAGGCGACGTAGATATGCTGAAGGCAGCCAGAACCTATAAAGAAGTGGGTTACAAAGGCATGTTGATGCCAGATCACGCCCCAGCGGTAGCAGGAGAAAATGCAGCCACCGTTGCGTTCGCCTACTGCTACGGATATATCAGGGCCGTTTTACAATCGATTGATGCATTGAATGATTAATTAACTTCAAGAAAATATCAGAACAAACAAAATCATCTTAGATCGTTACAACTAACGATAAGCTCCAATAATTACACAATGTATAGATGCACTGTACAAAGAGTCGTGGACACTTCACGTAACCCTCGGTACGATAATTTATAACTTGCAGCAACAACACATTTGAGATCAGCTGTTTTGTAAGGCACGCTCAATCGAATTGGACTTGAATAAGTGAACACCCATTCGTGAATATACACGAGTATCAAGCAAAAGAAATCTTCGAAAAATTTGGTGTGCCTACCCCAAATTCTGGAGTAGCCTCGACAGCCGAAGAAGCAATAGAAATTGCAGATCGAATCGGTGGACGCGTTGTAGTTAAAGCACAAGTACACGCTGGAGGACGAGGGAAAGCTGGCGGAGTAAAACTTGTTGAGTCATCTAAACAGGCAGGCCAACTCACAGAGGAGCTGATCGGCACCCATCTCGTTACCAATCAAACAGGACCCACTGGAGTGCCAATTGAGAAGGTGATGATTGCCGAGACACTCGATATCAAAGATGAGCTTTACCTATCAATCGTAATAGACGGAGATTTAGGTGCTCCAGTCGTGATGGCCAGCAGCGAAGGTGGCATGGATATCGAGGAGGTCGCAGCCACAACCCCAGAGAAAATCTTCCGAGTAATCGCTGATCCCTTAATTGGACTTTCCCCATATCATGCCAGAGATTTAGCCATCGCTTTAGAGGTTCCATCGGAATCGATAAGAGCAACTACGAAACTAATAATAGACCTGTACAAAGTATTCATTGAAAATGATTGTTCACTTGTTGAAGTAAACCCGCTCGTAGTAACGAAGGATAACGCGATCGTAGCCTTGGACGCTAAGATCAACCTCGAAGATGATGCATTGTTCCGTCACCCAGAGCTAGCAAATTTAATTGATCCGAATCAATTGGACCCTCTGGAACAACGTGCTTATAAATCCGATCTCGCATATGTGAAACTCAGCGGGGGACGTGTTGGCTGCATGGTCAATGGCGCGGGGCTCGCTATGGCTACTATGGATATAACTAAGAACGCCGGGGCCGATCCGGCGAACTTTCTTGACATAGGAGGATCAGCCAATCAGGAGCGCATCGAGGAAGCGTTTAAAATCATAGTAGATGACACTGATGTCGAAATAGTCTTGGTGAATTTATTTGCGGGTATAGCCCGTTCAGATGTCGTGGCCGCAGGTATCGTAGCAGCAGCAGCAGAAACAGCCGCCAAAATGCCATTAGTTGTTTCCATGCGTGGGACAAACGCAAAAGAGGGGATCGAGATACTCACAGACTCCGACCTTGATATCACGGTTGTAACAGATCTTGCAGGCGCGGCTGATGTATTACAACAAAAGCTATTAGAACTTGAGCGTTCAAACTAATGGCAATTCTTGTTGATTCGGAAACCCGTTTACTTGTTCAGGGCCTCGGCCGAGATGGAAGTTTTCAAGCAAGTAGAACCCTTGCATATGGCACAAACATGGTCGCGGCAGTGCACCCTGGCCGCAATGGACAAAAGTTCGAAAACAATGTCCCATTCTTTTCACAAGTAGCGGATGCAGTAGACCAAACGGGGGCAAACACCGGAATCATATTTGTCCCCGCACCGTTTGCTATGGATGCGATAATTGAACAGGTCGATGCAGGGCTGGAACTCGTTGTCTGCATCACAGAAGGTGTCCCGGTAATCGACATGGTGAAGGTCATGGCCTACATCAAAGATAAACCAACGCGATTAATCGGATCAAACTGCCCGGGCGTATTGAGTCCTGGATATAAAGCCAAAGTAGGCATCATCCCCAGCAATATCGTAAAACCCGGTAATGTAGGTGTCGTCTCGCGGTCTGGAACTCTTACCTACGAAGCAATTGCACAGTTGGTCCAACATGGAATGGGTCAATCCACATGCGTCGGAATCGGTGGAGACCCTGTGCACGGAACAACATTCACTGATGTTCTTGAACTATTTGAAGCTGATAAGGAAACCGAAGCTATCGTTTTGATAGGTGAAATTGGAGGCACGCGCGAACAACTGGCTGCCGATTACATCAAAAAACACATAAATAAACCTGTCGTAGCTGCGATTGCTGGCCAATCAGCTCCAGCTGGAAAGCGTATGGGGCACGCGGGAGCCATTATCACCGGCAAGGCAGCTATGGCTTCTGAAAAGATCAAAACACTCGCGGAGGCCGGGGTACATATCGCTGAATCGCCTGCATTAATCGGTGCAAAAATGAAGGAAGTACTTGGCTAGTTCGAGCTTTGCCGCATGAAACTCACCGAACGGTATATCCACACAGGCAAAATCGCACTAAATCTGTCTGAGTGGGCTGCGCCGACACCAAATGCACCGCCAATACTGCTTTTACATGGATACGGGTCAAACTCGCAAACCTGGGGCCGTGTAACCGATAAACTTTCGAGGTCCTTTCACCTGTTTGCTCTGGATTTAAGAGGGATGGGCAGATCCGGGCGTTATGGCCGGAATTCCGTTCGCCAGACATGGGCGGATGATGTGATATCGGCAATCAAAATAATCACTTCAAAACCGATAATGATTATCGGTCATTCACTCGGAGGATGGGTAGCAAGTGCAGTATCCGCCCAATGTCCCGAACTGATATCGAAGGTAGTGTTAGTGGAACCCTATTCCGGAGTCTATTCCGAAGTACGCAAACAGGCAGCGAAACGACCTCCTGAACAGCGTAGCCTTAGAGCAAAACAGATCCGGAACGCATGCAGACCTGAAGATCTATCTCTTGCGGTTTCAAAACAGTACCCGGGAGTTTCTGAAGACAGCATCAAACGCATTGCTCATATGTGGTTTCAGATGGATCCCGGATTAGAGGAGGCCCCGGTCAGTTCGTCAGAAGAAACGGAAACCTTCGACGAAATTTTCCGCAACATAAAATCCTCGACCCTGATCATAAACGGATCCGTGGTTGAAGGTGGAATCCTCTCAGAAAAAGAAACTGCACGTATCGCCGGACTGATACCAAACTCACGAGTTCTCTACTGGCCCAAAGTCGGTCATTCACCCCATATCGCCCGTAACCACGATTTCATCCGTGCAGTTCGACGATTCTCGGACGAATAATAGTAAAAAAATGGTGTCGAAAAAATATTTAGAAAAACAATTCTCATGCAAGACCATCAAGTTAAACTACGCTGAGGGTCAACAAAACGGTCCTCCAATGATTCTCCTCCATGGATTGGGAGGCCGATGGGTGAATTGGGAATCGGTCATAGATCAGTTCGCTGATACATGGCACGTCCACGCTATCGATCTCCGTGGCCATGGCGACTCGGGTTGGGTTCCAAACAAGTACGCATTTATTGATTATCAATTAGAAGTGATTGAATTCATACAGGAAGTCATCAAGCAACCTGTATACGTGGTCGGACACTCATTGGGTGGTATCACAGCGGCTGAACTCTGTGCCAGAAAGCCAGAGATGGTAATAGCAGCTGCGCTGGAAGACCCGCCACTTTATATTAGTGAATGGTTTGATGAATCGAACTTCGCCCCAATATTCCAGGCCGTGCTTGATATAAGAAAACAAAACCTTGATGAACGCGGAACAGCAGTTGAACTGCGCAAGATCGACCCCGAGTCTTCCGACGAAGCAATATTTACCAGAGCACAAGCCGTTAACAGGGCAGACCCCGGGGTATGGGATGCCGCAATCAGCGGTCAAATCCATGAAAAGTGGAACCCCGACAAAGTGCTCCAGGCCATAAAAGCCCCCACCCTTTTGATGCAGGCAAACCCCGATAAAGGGGGAGCACTAAGAGACGTTGAGGCCAGCCGAGCAGATGAACTTCTCGAGAATGGTAGATACGTAAAGTGGGACGATGTAGGGCATGGAATGCACAATGAAAAACCGAAAGAATTTGTAACTTTGCTGAACGCTTTCTTCGGACAGATTTTACGAAAACGGCAAAGCCCACTCTGATTAAGTCCTAATTATCACTGATCAGTGCGTAGTCTGAGCTAAACTTCACAATCGCAAATTACGTGAATCAATCCCAAGTGAAACATCTATAAATCCAATGACTGTTGAATTCTTACCTGCACCAGGCACCCCTGTGGAATTAATCGATACCCCTGCAATGATCGTAGATCTAGATGCAGCTGAAGCCAACATCCGCGACATGCAACAGGTCGTTGCATCAGGTGGAGGATCAATGCGTCCGCATACCAAGACAACAAAAAGCCCTTACTGGGCGCTGAAGCAGATCGAAGCTGGTGCCATTGGCGTATGTTGTGCAAAAGTCGGAGAAGCGGAAGTGCTGGTAGAAGGCGGAGTCAACGACATACTTATCACCAGCGAGATAGTCAGCGTTTCCAAAATCAATCGCCTGGCAGCACTAGCGCGTCATGCGTCGATTAAAGTAGTGGTGGATAACGCCGAAAACGCACGTGAGATATCTGAAGCTGCCGTTTCCGCACAATCAGAAATTGGGGTCCTCGTAGATGTCAACATTCGAATAAACCGTTGCGGAGTCGAACCTGGAGAACCGACAACCACACTAGCAAAGATCGTTGACAAGTTACCCGCCCTGCACTTCGCAGGCTTGAACGGGTACGAAGGCCACGTATTTGGCTTTGGCGATGAACGTATTCCCGAAACGCTTGAAGCACTGGAAAAGCTGCAATACGCAGTATCTGAGGTTAACGCGGCAGGGCTACCTATAGAAACAGTTAGCGCGGGAGGTACGAGCACCCACGACATCACCTGTAAAGTCCCCGAAGTAACCGAAGTACAGGCCGGCAGCTATATCTTCATGGACGGTCAATACGTTGACCAAAAATTATCTTTCCGGCCCGCACTAACGATTATGACCCAAGTAATCAGTAGACCCGTACCTGATCGAGCAATACTTGATGTAGGACTTAAATCTATTGCAAATGATTACGGACCACCCCGTGTCATGGGTCTCGACGGAGCCGAATTTACAAAACTCTCCGAAGAACACGGCACACTTTCTTTAACAGGATCCGCCCAAAAACTAAAACATGGCGATGTTGTACACCTCCTTCCCAGTCACGCAGGCACAACAATCAACATCCATGATCACTATTTTTGCGTTCGAAATGGAATCCTTGAAGATGTGATCGAAGTCGCCGGTCGAGGGAAGTTCCGATAGCACTTAGCTTTAGAGTCTATTGATCAATGTGCCTATTCGATCATGCACTCTCAAATCGATAATGAGGATTAATTCGATTGAAATCGCGCAAGTCCACCACTAAAGACCAAATAAGAGTGGGGGCGGACATTGGTGGAACGTTTACCGACCTCGTTATGTTGAGGTCTGATGGTAATTACTCTGTACAAAAAGTACCGAGCACTGTGGAAGATTTCTCACGAGGTATCGTGGAAGGTCTCGATGCGTTTCTTTCAGATAACAAACTCAACTCCGATCTGATCTCCGAAATTATTCACGGAACAACCGTTGCTACAAACGCTATCCTCGAGAACCAGGGAGCACGAACTGCACTGGTGACCACCAGAGGGTTCAGAGACGTTTTAGAATTTCGTCGATTGCGATTCCCAGATCTGTTTTCGCTGGACTACACTCCACCCAAACCGCTGGTACAGCGTCGACACAGATTCGAAGTAATCGAGCGAATCATGCCGGATGGTTCGGTCAGGCAACCACTCGATGATGTCTCGGTAGAATCCGTGCTGGATAAACTGGAACAGCTGCAACCTGAAGCCATCGCTATATGTCTCCTTCACTCATACGCTAATCCGATACATGAACGCAAAGTTGTTGAAGCGGTAAAGAATCGCTTTCCGAATTTATATGTAAGCGGATCAATCGACGTACTACCAGAAATTAGAGAATACGAGCGCACAAGCACAACGGTAATCAATTCTTACATTGGTCCGATTGTCGACAATTACTTGGAGTCAATGCAAAAACGCCTTGACCATGCAAACATGGCGGTGCCAATTTCGATCATGCAATCGAATGGTGGTGTTATGTCCTACGCTGCGGCCCGCCGTTCTCCAGCACGGATCATCGAATCAGGCCCCGCCGCCGGCGTAGTTGAAGCCATCCGCCTTGCAGACAGAATTGGGCTGAAGGACGTGATCACGTTTGACATGGGCGGTACAACGGCCAAGGCATCTTTGATTGAACAGGGCAAGCCCAGCCTGACAACTGAATATGAAGTCGGCGCAGGCATTCAGCTTTCTAACCGACTAGTGAAAGGTCGAGGCCACGCTCTAAAACTGCCCGTGATTGATATTGCTGAGGTAGGGGCAGGGGGAGGTAGTATCGTGCGGGTAGATCCCGGAGGGTCTTTGAGAGTAGGACCTCAATCAGCGGGAGCAAAACCAGGACCGGCTTGCTATAGCCAGGGTGGAACAGAGGCGACAGTCACCGACGCTAACGTGGTGCTTGGGTACATTAATCCAACATCAATAGCCGGCGGAACAGTCAGTGTTAATTCCGAAGCAGCGAAAATGGCTCTCAACCGCTCGGCAGCGAAGCATCTCAAACTGGAAACAAATGATGCAGCTTACGGGGTTTACGCTGTAGCAAACACTACGATGATCAGAGCGATCAAGTCAGTAACAACATACAGGGGGCGCGACCCGAGAGAATTCACATTGATGGCGTTCGGCGGCAGTGGCCCACTTCACGCAGCCGAAATGGCCCGGTCGCTTGGTATTAGACAAATCATCGTTCCCGCGTCTCCCGGCGTATTCTCGGCACTCGGACTACTAGAAGCATTACCTGAATACGGCTTCTCGAGAACAATGATCACTGATCCCATAAACGAAGGTGGGGACAAAATTATCAACGCCTTTAATGAACTTGAGTCGTCATCAATCGAAAGGCTAAGATCCGAAGACCTGGGCCAGGATGTAATTGGCTCCTGGTCAAGAACAGCCGATCTACGATATCGGGGTCAGGCATATGAACTGACTGTAAATGCGAACGCCAGACCGGATGATGATCTGGCCAATTTCATCGTTGAAAGATTCCACATCGAACACGAACGAACATACGGACGACGCGCATCGGATGAACCAGTCGATCTTGTCACAATCAGATCCACTTACAGGATCGATTCAGACAGAATAGTACCCAAGTCAGTGAATGAAACAGAAGATAAAAAACCGCCCAGGAACGCATATTTTGGTAAACAGAACGGATGGATGCTGACGCCCGTGATTGATCGAGGAAGACTTACAACCTCAGTCACTTCTGGCCCTTTAATAATCGAGGAGTATGACTCAACTACACTGGTTCCTCCAGACACATCAGTTCATATCGACCAAACAGGCAACATCATCATGATCAATACAGATCTGGAAGTGAAACTTGATTAACGATCAGATAGATCCCATTACATTTGAGGTCGTTCGGAATGGTCTCGATTCGATGGTGGACGAAATGGCCATTACTGTAATGCGAACAGCCTACTCGGGAGTAGTAAGGGACGCTCTGGACTATTCAACCGCATTTTGCGCAGCAGACGGACAGGTCATTGCCCAGGGTCTTACGATCATGCTGCACCTGGGTTCATTTCCTGCAGCCATCAACTCTGTACTGACCAAGTTCGATAACCGTATCAAACCAGGTGATGTATTTATTTTAAATGACCCGTATACATCCGGAGGCATCCATCTACCAGACGTCTATATCATCAAACCCATATTTGCGACAGACTCCCTGCGTGGATTCGTCGGAGTCGTAGCCCACCAGGCTGACATAGGTGGGCTGGTACCCGGCAGCAACTCGACAGAGTCAACTGAGATATACCAGGAAGGGCTAAGAATTCCAACTTCCAAACTGTACGACGCAGGTGAGCCAAATGAAGCTGTTTTCGATTTCATCGCTACCAACGTCAGGCTGCCGATCCAGGTACGAGGTGACATGAGATCACAGCTTGCGGCATGCGATATAGGAGAACGGGCTGTACTTGAGCTAATCGACAGATATGGTGCAGACAATCTCAGCGAATACTTCGACAACCTCCTTGATTACAGTGAACAGCGCGCTCGCAGTGAAATCAAAGCTTTACCAGATGGAACGTTCAAATTTGAAGATTTCATTGATGCGGATAACATCAAAGAAGGACCGGTCAGAATCGCTGTAAAAATCAAAATAGATGGAGACGAAATATTTGTTGACCTCAGCGGGTCTTCCCCTCAGGTCCCAGCAGGGATTAACTCCCCGATACCATTTACACGCGCGGCCATCTACGGTGCCGTAAGGCTAATCATGGATCCAGATATACCTAATGCAGCCGGATACCACCGACCGATACACATCAGCGTGCCTGAAGGTACCGTTGTAAACCCGGTACACCCTGCTCCTGTTGCAGCCAGAGGGATCACAGGATTCCGTACCATGGACGCCGTCCTCGGTGCACTAGCCCAGGCAATGCCAGATAGAGTTCCGGCGGATGGAGAAGGTGGTAATACACTAATCAGCATCGGAGGAACCCGATCTGATGGCAGCCCATACGCACTGGTTGATTTTTTCGGAGGAGCTCGTGGTGGAGGGCCCAAAAGCGACGGATCAGAGGGCGTTTCTCACCCGGCATCCAACCTCGCCGGTTCCCCAGTCGAAATTCTGGAAGTTGAAAACCCGATCGTTGTGGATGAATACGCGCTAATTCAGGATTCCGGCGGTGCGGGTAAATTCAGGGGAGCGCAATCGTATGTCAAACAGATCACCAATATCGGCGAGAAAGCTACTCTTCAACTCCGTTCAGACAAAAGAAAATTCCCCCCATATGGACTGCAGGGAGGATCGAGCGGATCACCCTCTATGAATATTCTTAATCCGGGACATGAGGAAAAGATACTACCCACACTCGCTCAAGTCGAATTACCTAGCAATGGAGTGATCCGCCATAAGATGGCCGGTGGTGGTGGATGGGGTAACCCCATAGAACGAGAGCCTTCCAGGGTTCTGGATGATGTGGTTGATGACCGCGTGTCAATCCAAGCCGCAAAAGAAGAGTACGGCGTGGTTATATCCGAAGGTGAAAACAAGATCGACCTCAATGCAACAAAAATGCTCAGATCAAAAATGCAGAAACAAACAAAATTTCAACAATAATTACTAAAACTTAGTGTCGGCTTCGAGCGGATAAAGTGGTTGACGCCTGTTCACAAATGAAAAGCTCTCCATATTGGCACTTGTTACACCAGGGCTATCAGACACGATAATCTCACGAGCAATCGGCTCGTAAGCGGCTCTAGGGGAGACCGTACCCTTGCAGATAACCACTCTGTACTTTTCCGGGAATATGCCCATATAGTAATACTGCTGGCGACTCATGTTGCCTACACCTCGAACTGTGTGCAGAACTATCGTGTGGCCATCCTCCGTGTCTAAGGCAACCGACGGTCCATAATCCCAGAATCGCATCCCACCATGAACGGCTCCTGATTCCTCAAATTTCCCGTCGGTTATAACCCGGACATAACCTCTAATCTCAACCGGCTCACCGTGAAGATCATCAGTACCGGCACCTACCTTGAGAGTTATGGTAGAACCGATACCCGCACTGATACATAATTGAACGCCAGCGGGATCGAAAAGTGACATCAAAAGACTACGCTCACCATTTAATCCCTGGTCAATCGCCTCAGATAAGAGGTGAGTAGAATCGGCCGTACCGCCGCCGCCAACATTATCGCCGACATCCATGATCACCGTCGGTTTCCCATCTGAAGGAGCAGCTATAGCTCTGCTGATCGACTCCTGGATTGATGGTGAATCGTTTTGTAGTTCCACACGCCGATCCCAAGCTCTCCGAGCCAACCACTTTGCATGTTGCTCGGCCAGATCCATGTCCCCATCGCTTATAACCAGAAACGAAACACCCATCTGCGCTACATCGGCATACGGGAAACCCTGTCCACAGCTGACTGAAAGGATACCGTTTTGTTGAAGCACCTCATTAACATCATCAATAATTTCCTTCATCGGACCGAAAGCAGTTGGCTGTTTAACGATGTTGATAATCATGGGCACCTGGACCAGATGCTGAACAGGCCGAACCTCGCCGCGAATCGTTCTCACCAAAATATCTGATGCCTCCACTGCCCTCTCAACAGCGTCAAGATGTGGATTCGTGCGAAAGGCCACGATGGCATCAGTATTACTGGCTTGTTCGTGAGAAATATTTGAATGGAGATCCAGCGTCATCACCACGGGTGTATCGGGACCAACAACCTGCCTTACGCGCCGGGCGATCTCTCCATCCATATCCGAGTATTCCTCGGACACCGCAGCACCGTGCTGGGCGAGCAAAACCCCGTCCCATGGGCCATTTTCCTTTAGGAGGTCGATCATCTCTCCAGTAATGCGATCGAATGCATCTTTAGTGATAGTTCCGGTGGGACCCGTAAACGCCCATAGAAGCGGCACAAGATCAAATTCAAATTTCTCAGCAGCCCTGAAGTACCCTGAAAAACTGGTTTTAGCAGTGAGATGCTGATCAGCAATCTCCTCCCCACGCAGGAACTCGTAACCCGCAAAAGCATCGTAATCTGTTTTTACTGATTGAAAGGTATTCGTTTCATGATGAAAGCCCAAAGCTGCGATACGCATTTTTCTTTTTCTCCCAATTTCTCACACATAGATTTTGCTGAGAGCCAACTCAATTTGAGCCACCTCGTTACAAATCCGAGCTACCACATCACCCCACCGCCGGCATTAATATCCTGACCCGTCATACTGGCTGAGTCTTCAGAAGCCAGGAACACTGCCAGTGATGCAGCATCTTCCGAGCTCGAGCCTTTGTCAGTAAAACCTTCGTCCACTCGCCAACGACCCGCCAATACTGATTGCCGATCGCGCCGCCGCCCTTCATACCGCTGAAAGAACTCTTCCTCATCGAAGGGCTCGTTGAGGTATTCGGCTCTTCCCCGCGCCAACTCCATACTGCGTCCGGAGTGCTCTCCAGGGCAGATGGCATTAACGTTGATATTGTATGGACCAACATCGGCCGCTAGAGTCCGGGTGAACCCAATGACGCCCATTTTAGAAGTTGCATAAGGAGTTCGATGCGAGAGCGGTTGTTTTCCAGTCCCCGAACTGAAATTAATGATCTTGCCGTAACGCTTTTCGATCATTACAGGCAGCACAGCTTTACAACATAGGAAAAGGGAATCAAGATTCACGTCGAGTGTAAGTTTCCACTCTGAAAGAGTCATGTCCCACACATCCTTGGTCGGACCTGCGATACCAACGACGTTAGCCAGAATGTCTACGGTGCCAAATTTCTTTAACGTTTCCTTGACCATAGCGTTGACCTGATCTTCCTTTGAAACATCAGTCTGAAAGCATATGATCTGACCGCCCTGTTGTCTGATTTGAGAACCGACTCGTTCTTCGAGGACTTTAACAGGGACAATGTCACAGATGGCGACAGCGGCACCCTCTTCCACAAAACGTCTGGCGACGGCCTGACTGTGACCACGTGCAGCCCCGGTGACTATGGCAACCTTACCGTCCAACTTGCCCATAAAGGATTTCGCTCCATTCATTTTTGTAGCTAGATGTTTATTTGGATAGATATGAATATCCGACCATATAAATTACAACCCGCTAATTAAAGAAGGCCAGACGAACACCATTGAGCAGGATGAATCCTATAACACCTGACGCTATATCATCGAACATGATGCCCCACCCACCGGGCCACGCCTCGATCTTCCTGACGCCGAGTGGTTTATATATATCCAACACCCTGAATAGCAGAAATCCAGCAAGCATCCAGGACCAGGTCACAGGTAAAAACAACACGGTGATCCACATACCAACCCACTCGTCAATCACGCCACGAGCTGGATCATGGTCATCAGCATTATCGATATATCCAGTGGCCCAAACACCCAAAATTGCTGTACCCAAGATCAAGAAAAAGAACCAGATCGAATTGCCATTACCGTTGAATACAAGAAGGTCTAAAACCCAATAGACAACAAGGGCAGCCAGAGTGCCGACTGTGGCAGGAGCCACATACGGCCACCGTCCTGATCCAAAACCGGTAGCAATAGTTTCGGCGATGAAGGAAACAAAGCGATTTTTATTTGATTGTGTTCCAGACTTCGACAAACTGAGTAACCTATATTTTTGAGAATAAGATCAGCCTAAAGCCACGGCGATGCCCAGCTCAATGTCTGTTCAGTATTTCCACTAGGACCATATTCGCAACCGACCCAGCCATCATAGCCAATCGCATCAAGATGCGGTAAGAGATGGTTGTAATTGATCTCGCCTGTTCCGGGTTCATGCCTGCCAGGATTGTCTGCAATCTGAATATGCTTGATAGATGACAGATTTTCTTTGACCGTCATATGCAGATCTCCTTCCATGATCTGCATGTGATAAAAATCGTAGAGTACTGCCAGATTGGGATGACCTGCATCATCTATTGCCCGAAGCGACTGTTTGGTTGTGCTGATAAAAAATCCTGGCTGGTCACGAGTATTGATTGCTTCTACAAGAGCTACGACACCAACCTTACCGAGCTCTTCGGCAGCGTGATACATATTGGCTATCAGAGTTTCACGGGCTTCGTCCGGATCAACATCATCAATCGGTCCCACGCCGATATTAACGCCGATACAACCAAGTCCGGAAGCGTACTCAACAGCCTGTGCCGTACGCTCCTTGTAAAGATCTAAACGATCGGGCCTTAGAGCTATATTGCCTTTTCCTGTATCCGGATCAGTGACAGGAGAATTAATAATTACGTGGCTCAAGGAGTTGCGTTCAAGTCGTTCAACAATTTGATCGATAGAAAGAGAGTAAGGTGCCTGAAGTTCCACTCCATTAAACCCAGCCCGAGCGGCAGCGTCATATCGATCGATCAGGTCGTACTCATTAAACATCCACTGCAGGTTGGCTTCTAACTTCGGCACATCAAGTTCCCTTTTCTTTATTTCGCATTTCGCAATACTTTACCCATACTCAGTTAATCAGCGTTGGATAGATCTGTTCTTCGCTTCAAACAACCAATCCATTTATTTATAGATCAATTATTCACGGCATTTAGCGCTAAATCTAAACTTTCTGATAAACGGATAAGTTAAAGATATTTCGCAGCCCAACCAAGACCAGAAGAGGTGTCCTCAGAGGGAATATATTCACATCCAACCCAACCCTCATATCCCTTTGAATCGATATGTGGCAATAAAAAGTCGTAATTAATCTCACCGGTCCCCGGTTCATGTCGGCCGGGATTATCGGCTAGCTGGAAATGACCTATAACGTCTAAGTTGGAGTCGATTGCTCGGGTGACATCACCCTCCATGATCTGCATATGATAGATGTCGTATTGAACCTTGACGTTATCCGCTTCAGCAGATTCCACCGCCGCACGACTCTGGTCTGTGTGGGAGACGTAATAGCCAGGAATATCAATTGTATTTATCGCTTCAAGCAGAATCGTAGTATTTGTATCGATAACAGCATTAGAAGCAAATTTGAGATTATCAATAAGCGTCTGTTGCATGGCCACATCGGTTTTATTTGCATTTGCTTTACCAGCAAGAACAGTCAGACGCTCACATTCGAGTACACGTGCGTACTCTACAGCCATTCCAACTCCATCTTGAAATTCTCCTGTACGATCAGGCAGTGCTCCAATACCTCGCTCACCCGCATCCCAATCACCTGCTGGAAAGTCGAAGAGCACCTGTGTGAGACCGTTTTGATCAAGTTTTTCTTTAATCTGATCAGCCGGGTAATCGTATGGGAAGAGATATTCAACTCCCTTGAAGCCAGCCTTCGCAGCGACCTCAAACCTGTCGAGAAAATCAACTTCAGTAAACATCATAGAAATGTTGGCTGCAAGCTTGGTCATATGGCATAGTTCCTAATCAGGCAGAGCCTGAGTACTCGTGTTAAACGCATAACGTATTCAAGGACAAATATTCAAAAGAATCATACTTGTGGAAAACGATTCAAACACCCTGGAAATCTCTTGAAGACGATCAATAGTAAATAGCGGTTCCAACTCCACCACCCGCAGCAATGCCATCACCATTAATGGCAATCGACAGAGGTGACGCCAGCATTGCCACTACATACGCAATGTCCGAGGAATCAATTATGGTCCTTGCAGAATTCCCCTCAGCCATCTGTTGCTCTACCTCAGACTCACTTTGATCGGTTTCTGCAGCCCGACGAGCGATCACACTAGCTGTGGCTTCGGTCCGAGTCAAACCAGGGTGCACAACCGTAACGTTTATACCACTTGGCCCCAGTTCATCCGCTAGATTTTTTGTCATGGCAGAAACCGCTACATTGCGCATCGAACCAACAACAGTCCCAGTACTTCTGGAGGCTAAACCTGAAATATTTATGATTCGACCCCAACCCTGCTTAGCCATCACAGGAGAAACCTCCCGCGCGCACCTTAAATAACCCATTACCTTCACATTCATATGATCATTAAACTCTTCGGTGGTAACACCAGAAAGAGTCGGAACTGTACTTTGTCCTCCGGGTCGAGCAGCACAGTTCACCAGAATATCAACCCCACCAAGTGCATGGACTGCTGCGGTTATAAGCTCACGAACACTCTCATCTGAGCCGGTATCAACCGTCAATCCTTTAACTTCAGAACCCGTTTGTGCCGTGAGTTCAGAAGCAGTCTCGAGTAGAGGACCTTTCCCGCGAGCAGCGATCACGACTGTGACACCCTCTTCCGCCAGAGTGCGAGCAATGGCCTTACCTATACCCCGGCTTCCACCAGTAACTACAGCTCGTTTACCTGCTAATTTCAAATCCATTGTGACTCCTAACTCCTGAAGAATTCAGATAACCACAGGAGGTCTTTGTTTCCAGAAATTGGTTTCCTGTTCAAAGGCGTTGCCCAATTGAAGCAAGCCGATTTCATCACGTGGTCGACCTACTAATTGCAATCCGACCGGTAATCCATCTTCCGTAAAGCCGGCGGGCACAGACATTGCCGGAAGCCCCGTCACAGATATCGCGTAACATGGCCACATCCAATCAAGGTATGTTTCAAGTTGCACCCCGTTGATCTCAGAAACATACTCATCTTCAATCGAAAACGGTGGGACTGAAGTCACTGGCATCGCTAAAAATTCATACTTTTCAAAGAACACCATTAACTGCTCCCAGAGCCGGGTTCTTAAGCGCTCTGCTCGCGCTAAATCAATTGAAGGCATGTTCAGCCCCTGCTCTGTGTTCCAGATAACTGTTTCTTTCATTTTGTCCCGATGCTCACGCAAATGGGCTTCGTGCTTAATCGCAAAACTATAAGCCCTTAACGATTGAAATATCTCGTCGGTAGTCACCAAGTCAGGTTCAGCGTCTTCGACAATACAACCCAAATTTTCAAATACGTGTCTCTGCGATTCTGTAACCCTGCTGTTTTCAGAATCAATCGGCCGACCGCCAAGATCCTTACTCCATGCGACGTGACTACCCTTGAAATCACGTTCAAGTGAACCAGCAAACATTGCTGCGCTTTCCTGAATTGACAAAGGCGATCGAGCATCATGCCCGGCAATAACACTCAATTGCATTGCCACATCACCAACTGTCCGCCCCATGGGGCCATCAGTCGAAAGATTTGACCAGCCAAGATCAACGCCAACTGAAGGAACTCGTCCGGGGGTAGGTCGTATTCCAACTACGTTTGACCATGCGGCAGGATTCCTAAGGGATCCACCCAGATCAGATCCGGTCGCAATCGAAACCATGCCCGTGGCTAATGCGACACCTGCGCCACCAGAACTACCTCCGCAGGTCTTGGTGACGTCATATGGATTGCAGGTCGCGCCAAATACCGAGTTGAATGTCTGAGATCCAGCACCAAATTCTGGTGTATTTGATTTGCCGATAACAATTGCCCCAGCCTTCTTCAGACGATCCACTATAAGAGCATCACTCTTGGGGATATGGTCCTTGTAGATCGGAGAGCCTTGAGTTGTAAGTATGCCTTTGGTGTCCTGGAGATCTTTAATCAAAACAGGCATCCCATGGAATGGCCCTGCTTCGATTCCAGCAATGCGTGATTCATCTGCAGCTTTGGCCTGATCGAGAGCGGAGTCCGCCACCAAAGTGACGATCGCATTAACAGAAGGATTGACGCGCTCTATCTGATTCAGATGAGCAGTTACTAATTCTTGAGAAGAAATTTGACCATCAGCTAAAAATTTAGCCTGCTCGCGAACTGTTTTGAATACGAGTGAAAATTCGGAAGATGAAGAATTATCTGACAATGACAAATACCTTTCGCAAGCGAAAAGTGATCTTAAATTATTTATTGATCCTCAAAAACAGCAGAGCCCTATTGAAAATGGTTAATTACCACCAAGTCTTGCCTTCGATCTCGGATTGATCAAATTTAAAATCTTCACCATAAATTCCCGTCGAAAGGTATTTCCAACCGCCATCGGCAAACATGGCAACGATAGTGCCTTCACGATCTTCATCCGACATCTTCTTTGCTATTTTTCTAGCTGTAGCAAAAGTGGCCCCCGAGGATACACCAACAAAGACTCCAGAATCCGTCAGCAAGCGACGGGTCCAATAAAACGCCTCTTCCCCATCGACAAGGATCCTGCCATCCAGTTTGTTCAAATCTAAAATAGGCGGGATAAATCCATGCTCGATCGAACGCAAGCCTTGGACCTTGTCATCAGGATGAGGTGCAGTAGCAATAATTTTTACGTCCGGATTGTGTTCTTTAAGTGCTCTGCCGACACCCATTAATGTTCCACCAGTACCAAGCCCTGCCACAAAGGCATCTACGGTGGGCAGATCACGCACGATTTCTGGTCCTGTTGTCTGATAGTGAGCATCAGGATTAGCTTGATTTCCGTATTGATATGGCATGTAGTAAGAGGGATTCTCTTCGGAAATTTGCTTAGCCAGAAGAATGGATTCATTTGTTCCCTTGTCAGCATGGGACAAAATTACTTCGGCTCCGAAAGCCTCAAGTAAATTCACGCGCTCTGGAGGGACACTGGCAGGCATCACAACTTTGACCTTATAACCTCGAATGCGCCCAATCATTGCCAGCCCAAGACCAGTGTTTCCAGAGGTAGGTTCTAGTATTGTGTCGCCTGGTTTAAGTAACCCGTTTTGTTCTGCTGACTGAATGAGTGATTTAGCAGCTCGATCTTTCACAGAACCAGTCGGATTAACAGATTCAAGTTTGCCGAAAATCCGAACCTTCGGATTCGGACTCAGAACAGACACATCCACCAGTGGCGTATTGCCAATGGCTGATAACGGATCTTTTTTTATTGCATACGTCGGTGCAGTGACAGACGAAAAGTTTTCTTGCATTGAATAGACCAGCGAATCAAATATGAGTAATCAACAGAAACATCGTAAGTATCGGCAAATTAATCAGCCGACACAATTTGCTCTTCTATCGGAGCAGGCGGCAAGATGCCACAGAAAATCTCATAATCGATTAATTCCGTAACCTCTGGATTATCTCCACAGAGTTTGCATTCAGGATTACGCCGGATCTTGATCTCTCGGAAATCCATGGTCAGCGCATCAATCAACAACATGCGGCTTGTAAGTGTCTCTCCCACACCCATAGCCAACTTTACAACCTCAAGTGCCTGAATCGAACCCACGAGACCAGGAAGTGCCCCAATCACGCCTGCCTCTGCGCAATTAGGAACTTCACCCGGAGGCGGAGGATCCGGGAACATACATCGATAGCAACCTTCACCGGGTTGATAGGTCGTGGCCTGACCATCAAAAACTAAAATAGCACCATCAACAAGAGGCTTCCCGGCCAGGAATGAAGCGTCATTAACCAGATACCGGGTTGCAAAGTTATCGGCCCCATTCACGATAATGTCGTAATCAGGGATGATATCCATAGCATTTTCAGAATTAATAGGTTCCTCGTGCAACACCACATTTACATCTGGATTATGAGCATTAAGTGTTTCCTTAGCTGAAATCACTTTAGGTCGTCCAACATCTGCATCTGTATGCAAAATCTGACGCTGAAGATTTGATACGTCAACCGTATCGAAATCAACAACACCTATGGTACCCACACCTGCAAGTGCCAGATAAAGTGCGACCGGTGAACCAAGTCCGCCAGCTCCAATGATGAGAACCTTTGCATCAATCAGTTTTCTCTGACCCACACTACCGACACCGTTCATAATCAGGTGGCGACTGTAGCGCTGCACCTGTGCTGGCGTGAGCGGTGTAAAACCGTTGGTTTGTGCCATGTCCCTAAATTTACCTTTCATCCAATCCGACGGATAAATTCGTAAACCTGTGAATAATCGCGAGTCCATCAATAGTACTCGCACTGAATTCTACTACGTAGTACAACTCATATCGCCCCATTTACGGATACAAGACCAATAGAAGCAGAAGAATTGATTCTCCGACAACAGTCATCTAGACCGGAAGCGGCCCTCTGGAACAGTTGTTGATCAACAATCAAGTGACAAGAATATTCTAAGTAAGTAACGCTAGAAATTTACCCGCAAGGAAGCCCCACTTGCCATAGCCATCTGCTGGCTGAGCAATTCACCGATCCTAACCTTGCTCAAATGATCCAACAACATTTTCTCAACGTCACTCCACAGATCACGCTGTGAGCAAGCTCCCGAAAGTCGACATCCTTCTGGCTCTTCAACACAATCTACAGGCGCAAGAGAATATTCAACAGAATTCACGACATCACTTACCGATATATCATCCGCTGATTTTGCCAACCTATGCCCGCCTTGCGGACCTCTCCTTGAGTCAATCAAACCCGATTTCTGCAATTCAGAGCATATTCTGAGCAAATATGGTTCTGGAATGTGTTGAGCGCGGGCAATTGCAGAGGTGGATATAAACTCATCACTATTGTGCTGCGCAAGGTAAACCAGGGCCCTAACCCCGTAGTCCACTTTCATTGGCACTAACATAGCTGAACCCCCTAGCCCAGTATGCAATAGAAAAAATACCTAACTCAACATCGAAATGGATTGAACTAGGACCAAACCTACCCAATCATACCATTGCAACCCATTTCTCCATCAAGATTATAATTAAACCATCCGTTCGCCAGAGATGGCTCAGATATCAAGATAATGTCTGAGAATGCCCTAAACCACACTGCCGTCTCCGTGATAGAATCGATGGTCGTGCATAAATATAAATAACCGATTTCGGATTCCTTTTATGCATTACCACACTATCGGTAAGGCTGATTCCTTTGCGTCGTCGTAACAAGGTACAGTCGCCAATTTACAGTTTTATGGGAGATGATCGCGATGGACGCGGTTACGCTGGAAGTCGAAGTTCGCACAACTTTTGGTAAAAAGAATCGTGCTCTAAGAAGGCAAGGGATTACTCCCGTACACATGTACGGTCTCAACGAAGATTCGGAGTCTCTCCAGACCAAAGAGAACGATCTGCGTGTCGCACTTCGTACTGCAGGGCGTACTACTCCTATCACACTGAAGTCTTCTGACGGTAAAGACACAGTAACTATAGTTCGCGAGATTGCCCGGCACGCTGTGACTGGTGATATTCAGCATGTAGATTTTCAACGCGTCGATGTTGAACAACTAGTAGAAGTCCCTGTGCCGATCGTTTTGACAGGACAAGAAGAAGCACCAGGAACAGCTGGTGGAGCAGGTGTAGTTACTCAGGGCTCGTTCGAAATATTAGTCCGCGCCAAGCCATTCGATGTTCCAAGTGAAATCGTGGTCGACTGTTCAATTCTCGACACAATTGATGCTGCAATTCTCGCAAATGAGGTGAAGTTCCCTACCGGGGTTGAACTCGCAGGTCCTGAAGACGAACGAATTGCTTGGGTACAACCCCCACGTGTTACGGCTGAAGAAGATCTTGCACCGGTGGTTGAAGGTGAAGAAGGTGAAATCCTCGAAGATGCTGAGGGCGAAGAAGCCGTTGAAGGCGAGGAAGATACCTCTAGTGATGCAGAACCTGAAGAAAGCTAGCAAATCTTTTTCGACCGGTTTTAGTCTTAGAAAAATTAAGACTCACTGTTAATTCCCAGTATAAATCCTTGCCTCAGTTTCGATTCGATCTTACTATTCAACCTAGTGCTTCAGCCAATGTGAAATTTAAATCACCCATGTCGCACTAGAAATTACAACAAAATAACCTATTGGCTCAGGAGGTCCAGGATGGAAATCATCCTTACAGCCGTTCTTGTAGCCCTAGTTGCGGTTGTAGTTGGGAGCGGATTAGGCTTTCAACTCCACAACATCCTTTCGGCAAAATCACAGCGAGCCGTAGAAGAGGCATCTGCGCAACAAATGCGCAGATCCAACGCTCGCAGCAAGGAGATTCTTCTTGAAGCAAAGGAGCAAGCGCTTCAATTACGTAGTGATGCGCAAGCTCAAGTCAACGATCAGAAGTTAACGTTACAGCGCCAACAAAGTCGTCTTGAGGCCAGGGAAGAGATACTTCGAGGCAAGGCCGATGCAGCAGACAAACATGAATCACAGTTGCAGGATCAACGTAACGAGTTAATCGATGAAAAATCTAAACTCGATGATCTCAGACAGCAAGCTGGTGAAAAACTGGAAGCGATTTCCGGTCTTTCCATGTCAGATGCCAGGCAACAACTTATAGATCAAGCTGAAGAAGATATTGAATTCGAGTTAGCGCGCCGGTACAGGGATGCCGAACTAGTAGCACAAGATGAGGCTGATGATAAAGCTCGGTTGATTCTCGCTGAAAGTATGCAGAGGCTCGCGTCCGAAGTCGTTTCGGAGGCTACCGTGACAAGTATTCCATTACCAAATGATGATATGAAAGGACGGCTCATAGGTAGAGAAGGCAGGAATATCAGGGCAATTGAGGGCACAACAGGAGTCGACTTGATAATCGACGATGTACCCGAAGCAATCACCATATCTTGCTTTGACCCTATTAGACGTGAAATTGCACGTGTTGCCATTTCGAGTCTAATCAAGGATGGACGTATCCACCCTGCGCGCATTGAAGAATCAGTCAACAAAGCTCGCTCCGAGGTGGATGAGGTAGTTCGCAAAGCCGGACAGAAAGCAACATTCGACGCCGATGTAAAAGGCTTACACCCCGAACTCGTTAAACTTATTGGGCGGTTGAAATTCCGATACAGTTACGGCGAAAATGTCCTTCAACATTCCGTTGAAGTTGGCCTGATCGCTGGAATACTCGCTGCGCAAATCGGCGCCAACCCTCAGACGGCTAAAACGGCGGGCTTCCTTCATGACATCGGAAAGGCGCTCACACACGAAGTAGATGGTCCTCACGCAGAAATCGGAGCTGATCTGGCAAAACGATACGGTCAGAAAGAGCCTGTGGTTAAGGGAATCAGAGAGCACCATGACCGAGAAATGACAACGGTTGAATCATTCTTAGTAGCCGCCGCCGACGCGATCAGTGCCGCTAGACCCGGGGCCAGACAGGACACGATCGAGAATTACATCCAAAGACTGGAAGCTCTTGAAGAAGTTGCCCAAGGTTTTGAAGGAGTGGAACGAGTCTACGCAATTCAGGCTGGTCGTGAAGTACGAGTTCTGGTAAATCCTGAAAACACAGATGATGTATCGGCCGCTACTCTTGCGCGAAACATCGTTGAGAAAATCGAGGAGACTCTTGCTTATCCGGGTCAGATTCGAGTTGTAGTAATAAGAGAGTCAAGAACAGTCGAAATCGCACAGTAGGATATACAACTAAAATCGTATCATTCAGGTCTTAAACCGAATGAATACTCAGCCAAAATTCTTCTAGGTTTCATCCTACGAGAATCTGTTTGAACTTTTTGCGTACGGACAATCGTAAGAATAGTTGCAATAAGACTATGATAATCACAAATCTTGAGAGGCTCTCATGCGGGTTCTAATGATCGGTGATGTGGTCGGTAAGGGAGGACGCCGCGCAGTTAGCAGCTTGTTGACAGATCTAAAATCGGAATTTTCCGTAGATTTTGTCACTCTTCAAGGTGAAAACCTCGCCGCAGGTATAGGCCTCACTGTAGATACCGTCGTAGAGATGGTAGAAGCTGGAGCCAATGTCATCACTACCGGCAATCACGTTTGGGATAAACGAGAGTTCATTGACCATCTCGACGATCCTTATCTACCTGTGCTCCGACCACTGAATTATCCTGCAAACACACCCGGAAGAGGAGCAGCTGATGACACAGGTCCAGTCGCTGTAATCAATTTAATCGGGCGCGTTTGGGTCGGTGAGTTCGACTCCCCTTTTGCTGTCGTTGATGATCTGCTTGCGGGTGGTTTCGGACAGGGTAAGCCAATAGTGGTTGACTTTCATGCAGAGGCAACATCTGAAAAGGCTGCCTTAGCCTGGCACTTAGACGGCAGGGTTGCAGCTCTTGTTGGAACGCATACACATGTCCCAACCGCCGACTCGAAAATTCTGCCTGAAGGCACTGCCTTCGTAAGTGATCTAGGGATGGTTGGCGCCGTGGATTCTATCCTTGGAGTCAACGTTGAAGGATCCCTCAACCGTTTTCTCACCGGATACCGTCAGCGTATGGAACCGGTTAGAAGTGGCACTATGAATTTCAATTCAGTCTTAATTGATATCGATGTCTCCTCCGGTCTGGCAAATTCGATTGAACGAGTGGATCGGCAGATCGAAATTTGAATCCTTCTTCAAACGCCCGATCCCAAAGCAGCCGATATAATCCCACATCTCCAACGGTTTCACCCGAATGGCCAGTGGAAATCGATCTCCATCTACACACCACCGCATCCGATGGCACCCTCACCCCAAACCAATTAATTGAACAAATATCCAAAACCTCACTACGAATCATCGCAATCACTGATCATGACGCAACTATCGGATCTGATCAAGCTATCCAAGCAGCATCAACTCACAAAAAACTCACAGTCATTCCCGGAATCGAATTAGGGACAGCAACCGACGATTCTGAACTACATATGCTCGGGTACTTCATTGATACCAGCGATATGAAGTTACAGTCACGATTAAAACAATTCAGATCCGAACGAATTCAAAGTGCACGTGCAACAGTCGATAGGCTCGCTTCTATTAACCGACCCGTCTCTTGGCAACGAGTTATGGAATTAGCAGGGGGATCGATAGGACGACCACATATCGCTCGGGCGATGATCGAAGCAGGTCACGTAAAAACAATCGCTGAAGCATTCGATCGATTCATTGGCGAAAAAGGAATTGCCCGTGTGCCCCGTCCCAAGCTCCATCCTATTGACGCACTTGAAATTATTCATTCTGCAGGCGGGGTAGCAGCAATTGCACATCCCCGCACCGTAAATCACCTGAGCAATATCATAAAAAAGCTAGTAAAGGCCGGACTAGCAGGTATCGAGGTGTACGCTGAAAAATACCAAAGTGATCGACTTAATGGATATTTAGATATGGCCACCAAATATAACCTTGTACCATGCGGTGGGACTGATTATCACGCTCTTGGAACAAAAAATGAATCTCTGCCCGGCACTAATGGGCCACCATCAGATACAGCGTTAAAGTTACTGACCCGGGCGATCGACATACACGGTTCCAATGTCGGTAATATCCCCGTAGGAATAGGTTGAACGGAATGGACGTATATTTGGCGCTTGCGGTGATAGTAGGCGCTTATCTGGTGGGTTCCATTCCAACCTCATATCTAATTGGACGGCTTGCCAAAAACGTCGATATCAGAGAACTTGGATCAAAAAACATCGGAGCCTCTAACCTAGCGTCACAGGTCGGAGCATGGTGGGTGGTACCAGTTGCCCCTTTCGACGTTTTTATCAAAGGAACATTACCAGTACTGCTTGCCTCCGAAAAAATCCTTGGGCTGGGCATTGGGATCGAAGCGGCTTCAGGACTTGCTGGTATAGCCGGACATAACTGGTCCATATTCTCGGGATTCAAGGGAGGGCGCGGTATGGCAACTGCTTTCGGCACCACTTTAGCTATCAACTTCCCACTACTAATAGTCTATGCATCAATCCCAACGCTCGGAGTCCACTTCACCCCCTGGAAAGATTCGGCTGCATGGTGGCTGATTGCAGTGATTCTCATGCCGGTCTGGGCAGCACTATTAAACTTACCTGTAGAAATTGTATGGTTCGCATTGGTGTTTGCCCTGATAACCATTACCAAAAGAATCACATCAAACTCCCTGAGAGACGACAACAAACAAATATCACTAAGATTAATACGAACACGATTGGTATTCGACCGCGATATTGCAGCGCGACAAAACTGGATTGACCAATAACATTTACAAGCGATTCCCAAACTTAAACTGGTTTTTACATATTCTCCTTCGCAAATGACCGACGAAACTTTCAACAACAACTGTCTTCGCCATCCAAACGTCCCGTCAAACCTTCGGTGCGGCAGGTGCGGTGACCTCATATGCCCACAATGCATGATTCAATCGCCAGTAGGAGCGCGCTGCCCAGATTGCGCCATAATAGGCCAGGCACCAATATTCCGCGCAAATTCCCGTGAACTGACCACTACAATAATTTTGTCTGCCGTATCAGCTCTAGTCTTTGGCACGGCCTACGCACTTATAGTCTGGCTTCTTTGGAACCTCCCGTTCAATTTTCAAATCGGGAATGTCGTGGCTTCACTTATCGTTGGATTAGCAGGAGCTCCAGTTGGGGATTTCGTACGAAGAGCCGGAAAATATAAGTTAGACCATCGACTCAGATATATTGCAGCATTCACTATGTTTTTAGCGTGGCTAATCGGAATAAATATAGCGACATTGCTTGGTCTGCCCGGTGGCCTATTTACTAACATTATCGCCTTGATCGGTTTGGCGATCGGAGTTTATATCGCCATGAACCGCGTCAGGCCATAACCGCTCGAGTTCACTTTACACTTAAGCTTCTCAAACTTGGGTCGGAACAATTGCTCCGCCACCCTCATCGTTGTACCTAATCGCCTCATCAACCATTTCAAACACCGACAAACTTGGAGCATACCCAAAATCCCTCCGGGCCGCCGATAAGTCATACTCGTAGAAGGTAGGATTCATCGGAAGATCGAAAGTGGAGTAGGGAATCCCGGTCTTCTCAGAAATATAAGGAACCAATACGTCCCACGTAAACGGTTCCATTGAGCCAAGCTGGTAAACGTTTCCAAAAGTCGCAGGGCTACACACTGCTCGCTCATATCCATGAACAATGTCGCGAACCTCGATTTGATGCTTTTTCCATGGTCGACCGTTTATGTCCCTCGCAACAATAAGCCTTGGCCCACCACCATTACTTTGATCCTCGTCTTGAAGCAATTTGAAAGTCGCCTCGCCTGCATGATCGGTACGATTTTCAAACTGCTTGAGAAAAGTACTTAAGTGGAACTGCCCAAACTTTAAAATTTCACCCGCACCCCAAACATTAGCAAACCTAATAATCGTGCCTCGAAGATTGTCTTGCGCGTGATATCGATTTAATAAACTCTCACACAATACTTTGGAGTAGCCGTACCAATCTGTGGTAGATAGGGGCAGCGAATTCTCCGAAATGGGTTTGGATATCCCGCCTTCAGGATATTTGAACATCGTGGCATCAGTACTCGTAATCAAAACATGCTTTAAATGATCACCAAGATTCTTAGAAGCCTCGAGCACATTGAACGTACCCTTGACGTTAGTGTCAAAATATTGTTCAGGAGTGAACGGCCCGCCAGCCTGAAAAGCAGCACCAAGGTGAATAATAACCTCCTGCCCATCCACAGCGGCATTCACGTCGGCAGAACTAGCGAGGTCACCTTCTACAACTTCAGCTCCTATAGCTTTCATTTTCTCTATTTGTCTGTCTCCTGGCCAAACCAGCCCTGTGACAGCGTGTCCACGGCTCAAAAAGTTCTGGGCTATATTTGCGCCGACTCGACCTGTAATACCTGTTATAAGTACTTTGAGCATCAGTGAATTTCCTAGATTAATTAGCCCGTTTTAAATAATTGCCGTTTCATGTTTTTTATAAACACGCTCATACAGTTCCTGATCAATACTCACCGCTAATCCTGGCGAATCAGGTACATCATATGCACCGTCTTTAAAAACGTATTCTGGCCCTTGGTACAACTCGAAATCCAACGTCGAGTCTTCCGCTATTACGAATCTCGTTGTCGCTGCACCGAATTGAATATCGGCTCTCAAACCTAGGTACGCAGCGTTGTAGTTATGTGGAGCTATAAGCGTATGGTTGCCCGACTCCTCAATATCTCGAGCGAGCATATGATAATGCCAGAACCCCATGTGAAGCATGTCTGGCTGGATGGCATCGAGTAGCCCTTGTTCCATCAATTGCCAATAAATCGTCTGGCGTCCCTTATGGCCTTCACCATCGACGATCATCGTCTGGGGAGTGTATTTATCCCGCCAGTCCCTTAGCTTTCGATAGTCTGCAACATTCTCAGTGACCATCTCTTCCATCCACATGACACTGAGTCCGCTAATTCCTCGTACAAATTCTTGAAGAAGATCAAGGCGGCCGTCGTAACCATTATTTGCATCGACGAGAATTTTTATGTCATCACCTACAGCCCTACGAACAGTTTCAACCACTTCAATGTCCCGGTAGGTGCCAGCATGTGGCTCAAACCATTTTCCGGGACGCCCCAGCTTGAGCTTCAAAGCGCGCCAACCTTTAGCGACAGCTTCCATAGCCTCAATCGCTACAGCATTGGCACCTTTCGATGGGGTTACTAAATCTTGAAAATATAAAGTGGAATCATAGCTTTCAATTTTGCTGCGTACTTTGTCACCGAGCAGACTATAGGCAGGTTTTTCCAGAGCCCGTCCAATCAAATCGAAGAGGGCAACATCCAGAAAACCGTAACGATCTATCAGATCCGACCACCTAGGGTTAATGCTTGTCACTCGACCATCCGAGACCGTAAAGAATGCAGATAATGGTTGTCCAATCAAATCCTGAAAATCGTTATATAGATCAACTATTCCACCTGCGTTCATTCCAGGCCGAGCATTACTCAACCCAGTCAAACCTGAATTGGTCGTTACTTGAAGTAACCATTCGCGCTGATTGTGTCCATAATTCTCGCTCTTAGCATTCCGACCAACGATCCTCCCCTTACCCGGTGAGCCAAAATAGGTTTCAACAGGTGTAACAGTCACCTTACTTATAACGTGGCTATCGAGAGTTCGATTCGACATGATTACACCGTAATCCTGTTTTCGTGCTTAGAATGTGGAGCATAGCCAGAATAATCGATATCCACCCCCAACCCCGGACCGGTCGGAAGAGTGTAGGCTCCTTTGATAAATTCAGGCAACGCAGTCAGATAACAAGGAATCGCACGTTCATCCTCTAACGAAACATATGTCTCTGAAGCGGCACCCCAGATGATGCTGGCATAAGTGCCAAAAGATCCATTTCCGAAGTTATGAGGAATCGTTCTGACACCAGTGCCTGCGAGCTGACGTTCTATATCCATCCAACCCAGATAGCCGTGCCCGACAATATCCGGTTGATAGCCGTCAATCAAACCTCCATCAATCAAATCTTGGAAAATTTCTGAGATGGGATCTCTATCCACTTCTCCGCAAGTTAGTAATGCCCCCGAGCCATACTTGGCGAGAATTTCGCGCATTTGCTTGTAACCGTCGACGCTGTGAGTAATCATCTCCTCAAACCAGAAAATATCTGCCGGAGTGACTTCCTTTATAAATCGATCAAGCAAATCGAATTGGTTGTCATATCCGAAGTTAGCATCAACATAAATTTTCACGTCTGAGCCGACTGCTTCACGTACGCCAAGCACAACATCAATATCTCGCTCCATTCCTGCCTCGGGTAACATCCACCGCCCACCTCTTCCTATTTTCAGTTTCACCGCCCGCCAGCCATCGGTTAGCGCCTGATATGCCTCATCTGCAACCTGCTGCGCACCTCTGGATGGATTCAGAAAATCCTGAAAGTAGAGAGTCGTGTCATAGGCCGGAACTGAATCGTGTTTTGGGCCGCCCAGAAGGTCTATAGCCGACACCCCTTGAACCTTACCTACCAAGTCGAAAGCCAATATAGTCATCCAGCCGTTGCGCCGGTACCAGCGATCCATACCTGGGCCGGCTCCGGTTACAACCCCTTCAGAAATTTCGAGCAACTGTTCTACTTCGCGACCTAATAAAGCGCTTTTAAGGTAAGCAAGCGTACTTTCAACGGTGCCTTCTCGCATTAACCGATTGGCAATCGATATACCTTCGGCTCCACTGGAACTACGCGCACAAACTACCCATTCCAAACGTTGCATGCCAATATTGTCAATATATGCATTCTTGCCTAGCTCTTTTCGGTAGCTCGACGGGATCGGGGTTAAAAAAACCGACTCAATTATTTCTGACGACATAATTTCCTTACATCCGTGGGAAGTCCATTAATTGCCCTTGTATTACCTACTCCGTGCTTACTCATCTGGATCAATAAATTTCGCCTCGCCTTAGGGCACGTCCTGACCTGGTTCCTAAATGCTTACCATTACGGACGGCAAGCTTACCATTCACGATTACATGGGGCATTCCTGCAGGGCCGACACGGGAATTCTGGTAGGTCGCAAGATCAGCAACCGTGTCAGGATCGAATATGACTAGATCGGCAAAATAACCTTCTTTTATTAATCCTCTGTTTACAATTCCAAACTTGGATGCAGGCATGTACGTCATCTTATATATTGCGTTCTCAAGAGAGATCACACCCTCTTCTCTCACATACTTTCCTAGTATTCTCGGATATGTGCCCCAAGCACGCGGGTGAGGCTTCGAACCACGATCGAGTCCATCCGTCCCGATCATCGTTGAATCATGAGCCATTACCATACGAACATCGCCTTCATCCATACCGAATGCCGCTACTAGAATGGAATCAGAGTAATCACTCAACAGCTTGTTAGCAGTTTCTTCGCCTGGTAAATCGAATTCCTCAACAAAGCTTTGAAGTGTTCGACCCTCAAAATCCGCATACCCAGGGACCGAACACAGAAGCACCTCCGAAGGTTCAGACTTACCCATAGGCCCATCTGCGCCATCATTGAATGTTCCGTTTTGTACAAGGGCAAACAACATTGTGCTACGGGCGGTATACGGATACTGGTCGGCAGTTACATCCAAACCTCTGGCAACAGCATCCTCAATCATTTCAAGTGAATGAGTGACCATCCCCCAGTTCGTTTTGCCCACAGATTTATGGTGTGAGATCTGAACACCAGTATCGCTTGCTTCTCCAATATGAAGAGTTTCTCTTACAGAATCGAGTAATCCTCCACCCTCATCACGCATATGTGAAACGTAAAGTCCGCCGTATCGGCCAACCACTTTAGATAATGAAACAACCTCCTCTGTCCTAGCGTATCGGCCCGGCTCGTATACCAATCCAGTAGAAATCCCAACAGCGCCAGCTTCCATGCCCTCAGTCACGTTAGCCAGCATCGCTGCGAGTTCCGTTTCTGTTGGTGGTCGATCTGCCACACCCCCCATCGCCTCTCGTCGAGCCGTGTGATGCCCGATCAACGCTGCAATGTTCAAAACAGGTGACGTCTTATCGACCTGCTCGAGGTAACCAGCATAGCCAGTCCAATCTGGAAGTTCGATGCTCGGCTCGTTGATCGCCTTCATCTGGATCTTCCCGGCAGCTGAACCAGCTGCACCAAATCCACAGTTACCTACAATTGCCGTTGTAATGCCCTGCAAGATATTGTGGCGAACTTCGGGCTCAATCAAGACATGAAAATCGTCATGAGAATGAACATCGATAAATCCTGGGACTAAAGTTAGACCCCGCGCATCGAGAATCTCAGTTGATTCAACATCGATACTCGAAACGATCGAGACAATACGATCACCCTTAATTCCAACATCAAGTACAACTCCTTGAGAACCAGATCCATCTATTACCGTTGCGCCTTTTATTATTAGATCAAGCAATTAATACTTCTCTCTCGTTATCAAATATTGTCGTTTCTTGAGGCAGTGAAACGCCAAACTTACGACACTTAGAACCGTTACGTGGTTATAACTCCTCTGTAAGCTCAGCACAAACCAAATTGATGTTGAAACTGGTTCGATTCGAGGATACCTTCTCGACTAACAAATCATTTCAGCTTGAATGTGCCTGAATTTTCGGGGCACATATTTAAAAAAACGGATTATCTCTACATGCCAGATTCAACCAAGATTGAACGAGTCGAAACAATACTTTGGGACCGGTGGTTACTGATCCGCATCTACTGCGAAGACGGTACTGTCGGTATCGGTGAGGGTGGAGTCCACGGCTGGCAAAGACCAACCAAAACGATGGTCGACACGATGGCAGAATATCTAAAAGGTAAAAACCCTGATTACATCGAGCACCACTACCAGTGGTTGTATCGTTCTTCTCACTTTATGGGATCAGTCGTTCAAGGCGCCCTTTCAGCAATTGACATTGCTTTATGGGACATCAAAGGCAAACGATTAGGCGTACCGATCTACGATCTAATGGGTGGTAAAACACGCGACAAAGTCCGTTGTTACATGCACGTCGGTGGCACAACCAAAAACGAGCTCGTGGAGAGTGCTAAAGGTGCAGTAGCAGAAGGCTTCACCGCAGTCCGATTCACCCCATTCCCACCTGATTATTACCTTCACAAATCGTATACGGAATGGGCAGATGAAGCGGTAGACCGAGTTGGAGCCGTCAAAGAAGCAGTTGGGGGCGACGCAGATATCTGCGTCGAAATCCATCGGCAAATGGCTCCCGCGGAAAGTATATGGCTCGGTCGTAGACTTGAGCAGTTCAATCCATTTTTCTACGAAGACCCAATGCTTCCGGACAGTCCCGCCCGTATGGCTCAAGTAGCCGACCAGTGCAATATCCCGATCGCCACTGGTGAGCGTTTTACAACAATTTTTGAGTATGAACAGCTTTTAGAGGCAAATGCGACGTCATATATTCGACCTGATCTCTGCCTGTGCGGAGGACTCTCGGGCTCGAAAAAAGTTTCCGCCATGGCAGAAGCAAAACATGTAAAAGTAATACCGCACAACCCACTTTCACCGGTCAGTACAGCCGCTTGTGTCCAACTCGATGCCTGTATCCCTAACTTTGCGCTACAGGAGTATACCGGTGAGTCCGAGCCACCAAAAAGTGATCTGTTAATAACTCCTTTAAAACTAGTAGACGGATATCTCATGGTTCCAGAAGGTCCGGGACTCGGAATCGAACTGAATGAAGTCGCTCTGTCAGGACCGGAGAACCCAAAAGTACTCGATACTCCTATTGGATTCGATGGCAGTGTCCAAGACAGGTAAACCATGAAGCTAATTACCAAGTTTTGTAAATTTCAATGGACAACTAATCAAAAAAAGACAGGAGTAAACGAATGACTGTTATTCCAATTGCAATAGTAGGTGCCGGAGGAATGGGTGGCAGACACCTACGTGCCTTAGGTGCACTTTACGAAAGTGGTATGGCCAACGTTGAATTAGTAGCGGTTTGTGACACCCGGAAAGAAAACGCCCTGCACCTTGCCGACAAAGCAGAAGAAATGCTCGGAAGTCGTCCCGAAGTCTTCACCTCAATGGAAGATATGCGAAAAAAACGACCAGATATTGAAGCTGTAGATATCACCACCGATTCCGGATCCCATCATATGGTCGCCGAGATGGCATTCGATCTCGGATACAACGTCCTATGTGAAAAACCGCTTTCACTAACAATCCGAGGATGTAACCGTGTGATCGATGCGTGGAAACGCAGCGGCAAGATACTCAGCGTGGCTGAGCAGGAACGACGTGACCCAATGTGTCGTCTCAACAAAGCCGTTTTAGATTCAGGCGTAATCGGTAACCCGTATAGCATGTTATTGGGATCAGCTGGAGGCGGTAAAGAAATCATCATATTGCCTTGGCGACACTATAAAAATATTGGTGGAATTTTTGTTGATGCCGGAGTGCATACCGTTGACCAGATGATGTACTACCTAGGCGATATAGAAGAAGTATTTGCAGTTTCAAAAATCTGGGAACCTAAGCGATATCGGGGCGAACGCATAGGGGTCCATGATTTCTACGATCACTGGAAAGATGAAGTACCGAACGAGATCGACGCAGATGCGGAGGACATGGTCATTTCTACTCTCAAATTTAAGAACGGTGCTGTTGGTCAATGGACTTCGTTTTATGCCGCACACGGCCAGGCAACACAATACGGGATGATTTACGGCAGTAAGGGTTCAATAACTCCTGCAAAAAACCGCAGGGGTGACGAGTTAACGGTGACTATAGATGGTGTCGGCACGATATCCGGTGATGAAGTTCTGGAACTCGTTCCGGATTTTCACCTGGATGAACTACCCGCCCGGCTTTTTGGTAGTGACAGACTTGGATCGTACAACAGGCCCACTGGAGATTCGGATCGATTTCTTGTAGCTCTGGAATACTATGAACTAGGTCAATGTATAGCCGATGGCACCGTGCCTGAAGTAGATGCATATACCGGTCGAAAGGACCTAGCTGTATGTAACGCAGCTTTAGAATCATCAGTACTCGGTCGCCCAGTGACCATTGAAGAAATCGAAAACGAAGAGACCGCCCAATACGAAGCGAGCATTAACGCCCATTGGAACATTTAAATTTTTTTATTACCTCCAAAATTAGTTACAAACACATCAGGCATATGTGAGAAGAATTTTGAATATTGCAAAGATCGAAACTTTTTTTGTGGACCGATACCTTGTGGTAAAAATCACTACTGAAGACGGAACCGAAGGTATTGGAGAATCGTGTTACTGGTCGTATCCAAAAGCTGCTGAACAAACAATCCACGCATTTGCCGATGCGCTAATCGGTATGGATGCCGGAGATATAGAACATATTTGGAGCTATCTCTGGCGCTATAACTCAGCGTTTAGAGGTAACAGCATTGGTGGTGCGATTAGTGCTATCGATATGGCACTTTGGGACATTAAGGGCAAGCGACTTCAGGCTCCTATTTGGGACTTACTTGGTGGAAAGTTTCGCCAGAAAATTCGGGGTATTGCTCAGGGAATCGGTGGCGACACTCCGGAAGAATGCGCTATTGGAGCTAAAAAGGCACTAGACCAAGGTTTCTCTGCACTAAAGTTCACTCCAATGCCCAAAAACTGGGCGGAACTGACCTACACAAAAATGATCGGACTCGCAGTCGACATGGTCTCAGCCGTACGAGAAACCGTTGGATGGGATTTCGACGTCGGAATCGAGATCCACAGAAACATGCAACCACACGAAGCAATCGCCTTTTGCGAAGAAGTCGCAAAACTGAGGCCTTACTTCATAGAAGATCCCATCGTCCCCGACTCGGTAGTTGCAATGGGAGAAGTAGCTGCAAAGATGCGACTTCCACTTGCGATAGGCGAACGAAACATCGGCATATGGGAGTTCCGTGAATACGCTCAACTGGCAAAACCTGCATTCTTCAAACCCGATATCGCTGTAGCTGGTGGAATCACTGGCGTCAAAAAAATCGCAACGATTGCTGAAGCTCATCACATTAAAATTTGCCCACACAATTTCCAAGGGCCTATCGCAACAGCCGCATGTATCGCTATTGGAACCGCGTCGCCATCGTGGGACGTTCAAGAATCCGTCGAGGAAGAAGTGCCACCTAGACGCGATATGACCGACGAGATCATGAAACTCGAACGAGGCTGGTATACACCTTCCGAAAAACCAGGACTAGGAGTGTTATTTAACGAAAAAGCACCCGCCATGCATCCATTTAACCCCGCTAATGCGCCAGCCCCAATCCGTGAGGACGGTAGTGTCGCACTGAAATAGAGTCAGCCGGTTAATCAGCGCGTCCAAAATCGTCTTCTAAACGAACAATGTCGTCCTCACCAAGATAATCTCCAGTCTGCACTTCAATGATCTCCAATGGTTCGACTGAAGAAATATTTTCAATCCTATGGTGAGTATTGCGTGGTACAAACATTGATTGCCCTCGACCAAGAGTGTGCTCTTCCTCTCCGAGTATGACTTTTGCCGTGCCACGCGCTACGACCCAAGTTTCGTCACGATGGCGGTGCCACTGCAATGAAAGACGAGATTCTGTTTTTACCGTTAAACGCTTTGTCTGGAACCCAGAACCACTAACCAAAATTTCATACGATCCCCACGGACGAGACTCGCGTTTCTTATTGGAAGGTTCGAACGTAATTTCAGACTGACTGGTCAAATGAATCTCCGGAGTATGAATGTTTATAACCCGTCTAAGTGAAATTCTAACTCCTAACATCAAATTGATGGTAAAACTGCAAACGCAATGATCATTTTTTTACAATCATTGGCAATTATCATGCAAGGTGTGCGGTACCATTTTCTGACAAAAACCTTCGATGAAATCTAGTAGTTTGAATATAACCAATGATTGTAATTTCCCGTTTCAGATATTTATGGGAATCATAAAATTAAAACAACCTATCAGCGGATGACACCCATGGAAAATCGTAAACCAAACATACTTTTTATCCTGACCGACCAACAGCGCCGAGACTCGATGAGAGCATATGGCAACAACTGGATCAAAACTCCTAATCTCGACAAACTTGCAAAGAAAAGTTTTGTATTCGAAAACGCCTATGTGACCCAACCCGTCTGTACGCCAGCACGGGCTTCGATCATGACAGGCCTTTACCCATATGCAACCGGGCTACAACGCAACAATATCCCGCTTAGCCGTGACATCCCGACTATTGGAGACATGATCGCAAGCGAGTACTACAACGCCCACATGGGTAAGTGGCATCTCGGTGATGATATGACAGCACAACACGGTTTTGACAAATGGGAAGCAGTCGAAGACTTCCAACGAGTGAGGATTACTCGAAAAGAATATCGGTACCAAGAAGCTCCATACAACCAGTGGTTACGCGATCACGGCGTTGATCCTCCATCGATGCAAGTCTCCTACGAAGGTTGGGTTGGTGGGGCTGAATTGACCGAAGAACAAACACAGGCAGGTTTCCTAGGGCATACTGCATCTAATTTCATATCGGATTATCCAAAAGGAAACCACGCGGATCAACCATGGATGCTATTTGTAAATTTCTTTGAACCGCATCCACCATATACCGGTCCTTTAAACCATCTTTACGATCCAAAAGACATTGAAGTAGGTCCTGGATTCAGAAAACGGCCAGATTCCGGTTCACTGGTAAATCGACTCAGGTCTGATTTCTACATGAATGGTGGCAATAATCCACTAGGAGCAGCTGGTGGTGATCACCATGACACCAGTACCGAAGAAGGTTTTAGAAAGCTTCGAGCTCAGTACTTCGCAAACGTCACAGTTGTGGACAATCAAATAGGAAAGATTTTCAACTCACTTGAGAAAAGCGGACAGGCTGAAAACACCATCATTGTGTTCACTAGTGAGCATGGTGAGATGGCAGGCGACCATGGAATGCTCGAAAAGCGATCGCTTTACGAAGAAGCATCAAACGTGCCACTTCTCATTTATGTGCCATGGCTAAATTACGATGGGCAACAGAGGATAGATGGGTCAGTCGGACAGGTAGATCTAGTTCCAACCTTGTTGGATTTGTCGGGCAGTGATATCCCTGAACATTTGGAAGGCAAATCCTTAGTGTCGGTTTTAGAAGGTGATAAAGATTTATCGCACAACGATGTATTCATACAGTGGAACGGGATGGGAGATCGAAATCTCGGTTCACCCGAAATAAACCGCATGGTGTCCGTTCCATGGCGAGGTGTGGTCACTGGAGACCGCTGGAAGCTAAATTTATCTCCAGGCGACCAATGTGAACTTTATGATCTAAATAGTGATCCTTATGAATTAAATAACCTGTTCAATATTCAGGAACATCGAGATCGAATCCGGGAAATGAGTGCACGTATCAGGGTATGGCAGGACGAAACAGGGGACGACATGCCCCTGCCGGCAGTTTAAACAGCAACTAAATGAGGCTGTTTGCTTACAGCGGGATTAACCGATTCCCAATAACGATCGAATACGCTACGAGCTTCATCGTAAGTCCGTGTCGCAAATAACTCGACCCTGAATGACCTGACACGATCACGACCGCCTGCATACCAGGATAGATGTCGTTGCATCTGTATAAGCCCTACTTTTTCAGGGAAATGTTCCATGATTAGTGGCATGTGGCGATCAATAACCCGCGTTTGGTAATCGTATTTATCTTCAGGTGAAAGATCCTCAAAGGTTTCATCAAATATCCATGGCTTACCAATAGCGGCTCTACCAATCATGACCGACTGGCACCCGGTTGCCATCTGCATCTTGCGGGCATCAGACATGGATTTAACATCACCATTTCCAGTAATGGGAATGCTCACAGCGTCGACAACCTGCGCAATCATGTCCCAAGTCGAAAGACCGGTGAATCGCTGGGCTCGGGTTCTTGGATGAACCGTGATCGCGTCAACCCCGATGTCTTCTGCCATTTTCGAAACTTCAACTGCATTTAGGTGCTCTTGATCCCATCCACTGCGAATTTTAATGGTGAAAGGAACAGTGATCACCTTACGCATAGCTTTTAAAATTTCGGACGTTTTTTTCACATCCCTCATCATCGCAGACCCACGGCCTGTTTTAGTAATTTTCGGAACAGGACAACCCATGTTTAAGTCGATGATATCCGCCCCTCGATCTTGCAACCATTGGGCACCTGGAACGAGTGTCTCAGCGTTAGACCCTAATATTTGGAGGGCAATTGGCTTTTCTTCTGGTAAGTACTTAGCGATATCGTATCGGGTTTTCGAATTCTTACGAGTGAGTCCAGTTGCATCGATTTCTTCGCTGGTAGTCAAAGCACTACCGCACTCTCGCGCGATAATTCGGTAGGCAGCATTAGAAATTCCTGCCATTGGGGCTAGGCGTGCCAAACCTTTTACTTCCACATTTCCAATAAACATCCTTATGAGTATACGAAGTGTTTGGAATATATGCGTTAGTACAAACGTCGAATTTTAGAATCTCTAACATTCAAAAGTTTCACTAACATAATTAACCCATGACGGATCATTATTTTGCTCATGATCACGTGAACACAGAGTCTAGACGACAATCCGATTCGATATGAGGATCACCGTACGGAATAGAACTACAGATAAAAACTTCTGATCCTCATACCGACAAATCTACGAGGAGTTAACTGGTATATCTGTTGTGCGTCCTGTTTTGCGAGGCCACCAACTCCACTCTCCTAAAATGGCAGCCATGCTCGGGACCAGAAGAGCTCTTACGATAAATGTATCTATGAGAACGCCCAAGCTGACAGCAAAGCCAAGCTGGAATAAATCCCTCAATGGAAGTGTAGTCAAAACAGCAAATGTGCCTGCGAGAATTATTCCAGCGGATGTAACGACACCACCAGTCCGACCAACTGCTATTGCTATACCCTGCCTAATTCCATGCTGCCCCACCGATTCACGGATACGGGACATCACAAAAATGTTGTAATCGGCCCCTAGAGCAACCAGGAAAATGAACATCCAAACCCCGTTCTGATACGCAACACCTGAATGTCCAAAAATCTCCTGAAACGCAAATACTGACAGACCGAAAGTGGCTCCGAAACTCACTATGACACTGAAAACTAAATACAGTGGCGCAACTACAGATTTCAACAATAAAATGAGAATCAGTAAAATCGCAATGAGAGATACAGGCGCCAGCCAGCTAACGTCGGCATCTATAGCAGCCTTGGTATCTGACTCTATGGCAGTATCACCTCCTACGAGCGTGTAAGGCGCTAGCAGCGTTGGAAATTCAGTGCTTGAGAGGATTTCACGAATTGTTACTATCGTAGCCAGTGATTCAGTGGAATACGGATCGCCTTTCAAAACTACATCGATTCGCGCTGTAGACCCATCAAGCGAAATAAATCTTCCGCCTCCCTGCTCTAGATACCCCCCGGAGTTCACCGGACGTCCAGCCGGGCGGGTGGGACCCGTCACGCTCACAATGTCCTCCATGTTTGCAAGCCGTGCTGTCAAATCATCAATTTCTACAGCTGCAGTCAAGATATTAGGCTCAGAAGCGACAATATAAATTTCGGTAGGTGCAAGACGCCCTGGGGGAAATGATTCAGCAAGCATTTCATAGCCCACTTTCGATTCCATATCGTCAGGAAAACCAGCCAAAAAATTATGGCTAGGCTTAATCGACCATGCAGGTATGGTCGCTATAACAATCCCAATCATCGTTATGGAGAAAATGAGCAATGGCCGGCGCACAACAAGTTGGCCAACCCTGCTCCAAACACCAGAATCCGAAAACGAATGACTTTGAATCAAAGGCCGTGGCCAGAAAACCCATCGCCCACACAGAGCTATGACGGCTGGCATGACAAAAATACCACTCAATAAAACAACAAAGATAGCCATGGCAAGCATGGGGCCCAGAGACCTGAAGGAGCCATAAGAAGAAAAAGTCAAAGCTAACATCGCAACCATTGTGGTCCCAGCAGACCCTGCAATTGAGGGTCCAACACGGGACATAGTAGATCGCATAGCCAACCACTTATCACTTTGACTGACTAGCTCCTCTCTATATCTGGAGACTATGAAAAGAGCGTAATTGGTGCCTGCCCCAAAGACCAAGACAGACATGATTCCGGTTACTTGACCGTTTAAAGGCAAATCAAAATTGTCAGCCAACAATGCAGCAATCGCCTGTGCTAGTGATAAAGCAGATCCAATTACCAATAGCGGGATAATTGCCGTAACAGGAGATCGATAAATCAGCAAAAGAAGGACAAGGACAAGTAACCCAGTAGCTGCAGTTATTGCTACATCAATTTTTCCAAAAACTTTAACAGCATCAATGATGATACCCGCCGGTCCTGTTACCGCTGTGTCTACCACTTGGCCTTCGGGATCTTTCAATTCACCACCAGTTTCCGCTGCTCGGTCTGATAGCCACTCTACGGCCGACTGAAACGGGGGGTTAGAAGGTAAGCCATTAATCGTAACCACCACCATAGACGTGGAACCATCTTCAGAATTCAAAGTAGCGTTTGCAGCTAGAGAATCGCCTGGAGAGAGAACCGATTGAATCGCTTCTGGGGCTGCAGCCGATCTAGCGATTTTGGTAAATGACTCAACAGCTTCATTCTTACTAGCAATATCATCTCGCGAACTGAACACCACCAATGCTGGAATACCATCCCCTGATGGAAATTTTTCAGCTCTTAATTCGAGAGCCTGAACCGATTCCGCTCCGGCAGGCAGAAACTCCTCAGTCTCGTTTGTAGTGACATCATCAAGTTTGGGAGCTAAGGAGAACACCATCCCTACAACTAGAAGCCAGATAAATAAGCCAGCGACGGCTCTTTTCGGAGTGGACGAAGAAGAAAAAAACATTGTTTGTTAGGTCAATTCAGGCTACAGAGTAGTTATCGGTTAAGGGTCATGAAAAGCAAAAAAGTCTAATTGTTTTTCATCAGGAGGACATGACGACTGTGATTCGTAGATACGTAATCTCATACATCCCGTTTAAGAATTTGAATTAAAGTTTCATTTACTTTTGTTTGTGGACTATATTCTACTTTACGTCCCCTGTGGTGTAAAGTCACCATTTATGCA